>Ga0182006_1000083_pt1 | contig 118727 bp, 117 predicted proteins | sample Sormic07211104_1_FD_123022 | JGI IMG/M metagenome (GOLD analysis project Ga0182006, IMG submission 123022) | Rhizosphere microbial communities from Sorghum bicolor, Mead, Nebraska, USA - 072115-104_1 MetaG | ecosystem: Host-associated > Plants > Roots > Rhizosphere | place: USA: Nebraska...
CAGAGCACGAAGTTGCGGCTGTCGGCGTGATCGTCATCGGCGAACAGTTCGATATGGTCGATCAACCCGTCGTCTTCGCCACGAATGCCCTGGGCTTCCAGCGCTTGTTGCACGGCGTAGGTATAAGCAGTCAGCGCGTCGAGGTTATCGCCGGCGACTCTCAGGCCATGCTCGGCGATCAGGAAAAACCAGTTGCCACCCCAGGCAATATCGCCGACCACCTGGCCGATGCCCGGCACCTGCAACACCAACGCCTTGCGGTAACGGTAGGCCGGCACATTGCGCACGCTCACCGAATGGTCTTCGTGCAGGGTCGCCTGCACCGTCCCCACTGGCGTCTCGATGCGGTGCACGCCGGGGCCGATTTTGCCCAGATGCGCCAACGACGCCACCAGGCCGATGGTGCCGTGGCCGCACATGCCCAGGTAACCGCTGTTGTTGAAGAAAATCACCCCGGCACAGGCGCTCGGGTCTACCGGTGTGCAGAGCAGGGCACCCACCAGCACGTCGCTGCCTCGTGGTTCCAGCACACAGGCCGCGCGCCATTGATCATGATGGTCGGCCAGCCGCTTGCGCCGTTCAGCCATGCTGCCGGTGCCCAGGTCAGGAAAACCGGCGGTCACCAGGCGGGTCGGTTCGCCGCCGGTGTGGGAGTCGATCACGGTGATGCGTTTCATGGGAGGGCCACGTCCGTTCAGATGAGTGAACGCAAGAGTGGCCTGTGTAGCGGGGGGGCGGCTTGATGGATTTATCCTGTGCCGATGACGAAATCGGCACAGCGGTCAGTGGGCGTGAGGCAGGTGCTCGAACAGGGTCTTGCAGACCCCGGCAATGTGTTCGTCCAGCAGCTTCACCGCCAGCTCCACATCGCCGGCACGGCAGGCCGCGAGGATCTCACGGTGTTCGTGATCGGCCCGTTCCTTGCCAGCCGACAGGCTCATTTGCATGCGCAGGTAGCGCTCCAGCTTGTCGTTGACCGAACGAATCAGGCTGACCAGAAACGGCCGTTGCGCCGGTTCATAGAGGCAGGCGTGCAGCTCCCAATTGAGCTCGGCCCAGCGGCCCACGTCGTCCTCGCCGATGAATTCCTGACAGATGCGCTCGGCACGGGCGAAGGTTTCTTCGGTCATGTTGGGGATGGCCAGGCGCAGTATTTTGTCTTCCAGCAACATGCGCACTTCGAACATCTGCGCCAGCTCGGCATCGGAAACCCGCGTGACCATCGCCCCGCGATTGCGCTGGAACATCACCAACCCTTCGGCTTCCAGCCGCTTGAGGGCCTCGCGCACCGGAATCTTGCTGACGTTGAACTGGCGGGCAATGTCGTCCTGGCGAATCGGCTCATCTTCGGCGAAATGCCCGGCGACGATCGCGTCGCGCAGATGACGGGTGATGATTTCCGAGGTCGAAGGCGTATTGCCAAGGTCGGGAGCGTTGAGTTTGGGTAGGTTCACGGCGGCGATCGTTTGGAGTGAGATAGCGATAGGGTATACGAAATCCTTTCGCTGATCTTCCCGGGACCGCACGAACGTCAGGACGCTGGTTGTGTTGGTCGAAGATTTGCTGCTTTACCGCATATACGGAAAAACATATATTCGGCAAAACGCATATTGATGAGGCTTGCCTGTGTCGCGAAGCCCGTGTTGCTGTATGAAACCCAAACGCCGAGACCCGAAATGGCTGACTCTCTGACGCCGACCACTGTTTTCAAATGCCTGGCTGACGACAACCGTGTTCGCATGATGCTGCTCATCGCCCGCGAGGGAGAGTTGTGTGTCTGCGAGCTGACCTGTGCGTTGGATGAGAGCCAGCCGAAAGTCTCCAGGCACCTGGCGCAGTTGCGCACCAGTGGATTGCTGTCGGACCGTCGACAAGGCCAATGGGTTTACTACCGGTTGCACCCGAGCCTTCCTGACTGGGTGCTTCAAATGCTGACTGTCGTGCTTGAAACCAACCAGCATTGGCTAAGCGCTGATGCCAAACGTCTTGAAGACATGGGTGAGCGCCCTGAACGGGCAGCCGCCTGCTGTCCGGTTCGATAATTTCAAGAGCCTATCCCTGACAACAGATACAGAGCACACCAACATGACTATCAAAGTGGGCATCAATGGTTTTGGCCGCATCGGTCGTCTCGCCATGCGCGCCGCCTGGCACTGGCCGGAGTTTGAGTTCGTGCAGATCAACGACCCGGCAGGCGACGCGGCGACGCATGCGCACCTGCTGAACTTCGATTCGGTGCATGGTCGCTGGAATGATCAAGCCAGCGCCGAGGGCAACTGCATTGTCATCGACGGCAAGCGCATCAAGGTTTCCGCCAACAAGGCGATTGCCGATACCGATTGGTCGGGCTGCGATCTGGTGATTGAAGCCAGCGGCAAGATGAAGACTGTCGCGGTGCTTCAGGCGTACCTCGACCAGGGCGTCAAGCGCGTGGTGGTCAGCGCTCCGGTGAAAGAAGAGGGCGCGCTGAACATCGTCATGGGCGTCAACCATCAACTGTTCAATCCGGCGGAGCATCGCATCGTTACCGCGGCGTCGTGCACCACCAATTGCCTCGCGCCAGTGGTCAAGGTGATCCATGAAGCGCTAGGCATTCGCCACGGCTCGATCACCACCATTCACGACTTGACCAACACCCAAAGCATTCTCGACCAACCCCACAAGGATCTGCGCCGTGCGCGGGCTTCGGGCATGAGCCTGATCCCGACCAGCACCGGTTCGGCCACCGCCATCGCGGAAATTTTCCCGGAGCTGCGCGGACGTCTGAATGGTCACGCGGTGCGCGTACCGTTGGCCAATGCTTCGCTGACTGATTGTGTGTTTGAGGTCGATCGCGTCACCACGGTTGACGAAGTGAATCGGTTTCTCAAGGACGCGTCCGAGAACGAACTCAAAGGTATTCTCGGTTTCGAGGAGCGTCCGCTGGTGTCCATCGACTACCGCACCGATCCGCGCTCATCGATCATCGATGCGCTGTCGACCATGGTCATCAACGGCACCCAGGTCAAAATCTATGCCTGGTACGACAATGAATGGGGGTACGCGAACCGCACCGTCGAATTGGCCAGGATGGTCGGTCTGGCCGTTTAAGGAGCGTTGATGAAAGCCTTGTCAGCCCTCGCGCCGTCAGTGCGGCAATACCTGCTTGTTACGGGCAATTACTGGGCTTTTACCCTCACCGACGGTGCCTTGCGCATGTTGGTGGTGCTGCACTTTCACGGGTTGGGCTACAGCCCGTTGCAAATCGCGGCGTTGTTTCTGTTCTACGAACTCTTTGGCGTGATCACCAACCTGCTGGGCGGTTATCTCGGCGCGCGACTGGGGCTGAACCGGACCATGAACATCGGGCTGGGGATGCAGGTGGTGGCGCTGTTGATGCTGACGGTGCCAGTCGCTTGGCTGACGATTCCTTGGGTGATGGGGGCGCAGGCACTGTCGGGGATCGCCAAAGACCTGAACAAGATGAGCGCCAAAAGCTCGATCAAGCTTCTGGTGCCCGACGGGCAACAGGGCACGCTTTATCAATGGATAGCCATCCTCACCGGCTCGAAGAATGCCCTCAAGGGCGTCGGTTTCTTTCTCGGCGGGGCATTGCTCGCCCTGATCGGTTTCAGAGGGGCGCTGCTGGCCATGGCAGGCGTTCTTTCGCTGATCTGGCTCGGCAGCCTGATCCTGTTGAAAAAGGACCTGGGTAAGGCGAAAGCCAAGCCCAGGTTCCGTGACATCCTGTCCAAGAGCCGGGCCATCAACATCTTGTCGGCGGCACGGATGTTCCTGTTCGGTGCCCGCGATGTCTGGTTCGTCGTGGCTTTACCGGTGTACTTGAGCAGCGTTTTTGGCTGGGACTTCTGGAAGGTCGGTGGATTCCTGGCGGCCTGGGTGATTGGCTACGGCATCGTGCAATCGCTCGCGCCGCGGATCACCGGCAAGCAACGAGGGCATGTCCCGGATGGCCGCGCGGCGTTTCTTTGGGCGGTTGCCTTGGCAGGCCTGCCGGCGGCAATCGCGCTGGGGCTGAATACCGGGTTGTCGCCGCAGTGGGTGCTGTTGGGTGGTTTGATGATCTTTGGTGCGTTGTTCGCGGTGAATTCCTCGCTGCACAGCTACCTGATCGTGTCCTACGCCAAGGAAGACGGCGTATCGCTGGATGTGGGCTTCTACTACATGTCCAACGCCATGGGACGGCTGATCGGCACCGTGCTCTCCGGTTGGGTTTTTCAGGTCTTCGGGCTGGAAGCGTGTTTATGGATATCCAGCGCATTTGTTATTTTCGCGGCACTGATTTCTGTTAGGTTGCCGCGGCATTCCAACGTGCTCTAAATCGCTCTAAAAGTACTGTTTCACGCGTTTTACACTTATTAAGTGCAACTTCCATTTATATTTATTTTGGCGCATGTGACATTTTTCAGGCGCCAAATATTTGAAGTTTTTTATATGTAACGAAAAGCGATTGTTCTTAGCGCAATAAATTCATACACACGCTTACAACCTAAGCCATACATTACGCACCAGAACAGGCAGCGAGGAACAACTACAACAACCTGATCACTAAAAACCTGACACAACAAAAACTAAAATCTCCTTATAAGTCGGTGAACATCATGATTAAAATCATGGCCTACTTTTTAATAGGAGCTGGTATTGCAGGATGCAACGGTATGGTAAAACCCGACTTGTCGGGACCTGCCAACGATTCATATTTCTCAGTCTTCTCAGGCTTTCCCTTGCCCTATCTGTACACCGCCTCGGCCGTGCAATGGAACGAGGATTACGCCGTCACCACCCGCCACACCCCACTCATTCGCAACGTGATATACAGCTGCAGCACCGGTTGCGACCTGGTCTTCATCAAGCACAAGGCTGACGGCCATTATCCGTCATGGCGCGCACCGCGCGTGGGTGAGCACATCACTGCCGTGGGAACGAGCCCGTATATGACAACGGTCAGCGGGCAAGGCAAGGTGTATCCGGCGCCTTTCATCAACAGTGATGAAGGCAGCGGCGAACGCTATGCCATCCATGATGCCCCGATGATCAAGGGGATGTCGGGTGGGCCGGTTATCGCCAATGACGGCAGCATTGTCGGTATTAATGTCGGATTCTTCTCCACCACACTTCACGATGTGAGTTTTCACCCTGGGGTAAAGGGCGCTGAGCGGATCAGTATCTTTATTCCTTACTCGATCATTCAACGTGAGTGGGGGCTGATGCAGGCACAGCTTAACGATTCGCACGGCACGAAATACGCGCAGAAGTAGTGTTGGGTCATCACCGAATCCGGAACATCGGATTCGGTGTGACGTGGCGCGTCTATCACTCGCTTATTCAATCAAGGCGTATATTGATAGTGTCGATCCCGTTAGTTGAGGCGATAGCCAATCGTCGGTGGTGTGACAGGCGAGAGCGTTGGGGGGAGTTAGATATCCCGGAACGTTTGGAGGTGTTACATGAGCCAATATCAACGACTCTTTCTGATAGCCGGCCCAGCCATGCGTCACACCCCGGCGTTGGAACGAGCTGTCGCCATCGCCGAAGCCACTGGCGCAGCGCTGCACATCACGGTGTTTATCGAAGACTCTCACCTTTTGGGGTTGATGAGCGCCGGTGCGCGGTTTCGTGAGGCCTGTCAGCAAGAGAACGAAAAGTGGCTGAAGGATGAAGCAGATCTGATACGCGGGCGCGGGGTCACGGTAAGCACCGAAGTGCTTGTAACCCGCAGCGCGTTGCAAGAAATCCTTCGGCACGTGGCAGAAATGCAGCCGGATCTGGTGATCAAGGACGTGCAGCACGAGTCTGCACTCAAGCGTGTTTTCGTTACACCTCTGGATTGGCACCTGTTGCGCGAATGTCCGGTGCCTGTGCATCTGGTCAGCGAAGTCAGGTGTCCGCTGCCGCGGGTGATCGTGGCGGCGGTCGATCCGTCGCAACCCGATACGCAGATCACCGGCATCAACGACCGCATCATCCAGGCAGCGAACGGACTGGCCATGCAATGCAACGCAGAACTGCATTTGCTGCATGCCTATGATCTGTCGCTGACGCATATAGCCGACGCAGGCGCGGGTGCAGTGACGATGCCAGGCTTCAACAGTGACCTGCGCAAGTCTCTGCATCAGTCATTCATCGCATTGGCCGACCACTTTGGCGTGCCCACCGAGCGACAACACTTCGTTGCGGGCCCGCCCGGCAAAGCGCTGGCTGACTTTGCAGCGCATCACCGGGCCGATGTGATCGTCATGGGCAATGCGCATCGCAAGGGGTTGGGCAAGTGGGTGGGCAGTACGACGGAGCATGTTCTGTATCGAGTGCCCTGCAACATCTTCGCGGTCACGGGGGCAGCGGATCAGTGAATGGAGTCGTTGTTAAATGATTCGCGAGGGACGCCTCGGCGACCGGGGCGGTTTTTTTTGTGGGCACGTGCCGAGATGTCCTCGAAGGTATCGCTATCGGTTGCCGCCAGGAGCTTGCCACCGTCCTTCAGGGTGGCCATGAAGGTCACTTCCGTGTTGTTGCCCGCGAGCAGATAGCCAGCGATGGCACCGACCGGCCCCAACAACATCGCGCCCGCAATGCCCAGGCCGATGGCGCTCTTTATATTCTTGTTGGAGTCCGTGTTCTGGATCGTTAGATCTTTAAATTCCGAGACCGGGAAGCTTTTCCCCAGTCGTGGCTTAAGGGCCGTTTTGAGCGTGATGGTACCCGAGTGATATTCCCCGTCGCACTGCGGGAAGTCACCAGCGAGCACTATGATCTTTGCCATGTGGAATGTTCTCTTGGGCGATCATTTTGGGGGTAGACATTGCGCGCGCCCAAACTCAAAACGTCAACGAGCTGACGATGAGTGGCAGCCATGGATTTGCGATACACAAGTGTCAGTCTTCCAGGTCAATTTCATCTTCAGGCGCCCATCAAGCGTCGAGCAGGGCGGGGGGAGGATCGTCCGGCATGGTTATTCCTCCAGTCATGAACGCAAAGCGTAGCAGGCGGGTAGGGCTGTCGAGGTGGTCATAGCCCTGGTCATGGACGTTTTATAACGTTTGCCTCAAGCCGGCAGGTAATGCGTTTTAATTCTCCGTTGACCCGACAGCTGCTCGGAACCAACAACAGACCTTTCAGCCGAAAGGGGTTAACGGGGGATTAATGGACTTCTGGACCACCACGCAAGTATCGATTCTAGGGCTGGTTGAAGGACTCACAGAGTTTTTGCCGATCTCCAGTACAGGCCATCAGATTATTGCCGCGGACTTGCTCGACTTTGGCGGTGAGCGAGCCATGGCGTTCAATATCATTATTCAGTTGGGCGCTATTCTGGCGGTCGTCTGGGAGTTCCGTCGCAAGATTCTGGACATCACCACGGGTTTGCCGACCCAGCGTAATGCGCAACGTTTTACTCTGAATTTGCTGATCGGTTTCTTGCCGGCGGTGGTGCTGGGGGTGATGTTCGCCGACAAAATCCATCAATATCTGTTCAACCCGATCACCGTGGCCGTGGCGCTGGTGATCGGCGGGATCATCATGTTGTGGGCTGAACAGCGCGAGCACGTGGTAGTGGTCGATCACGTTGACGAGATGCGCTGGACCGATGCCTTGAAAGTCGGATGTGCACAATGCCTGGCGATGATTCCCGGCACTTCGCGTTCGGGATCGACGATTATCGGCGGGTTGCTGTTTGGCCTGTCACGCAAGACGGCCACCGAGTTTTCGTTCTTCCTGGCGATGCCGACAATGGTGGGGGCCGCGGTGTACTCGGGCTATAAATATCGCGACCTGTTCCAGGCCGCAGATTTGCCGGTGTTTGCCCTGGGATTTGTCGCCGCTTTCGTCTTTGCGATGATTGCCGTGCGCGGGTTGCTCAAGTTCATCGCCAACCATAGTTATGCGGTGTTTGCCTGGTACCGGATCGCCTTCGGTTTACTGATTCTGGCGACGTGGTTTTTGGGTTGGGTGGACTGGAATCACCTCTCGGAAGGGGCGTAGGTTTTCCTGTGTTGATAAAAAACGCCGCTTGTTGTTGAGCGGCGTTTTTGTGTAAGCAGCTAAAAGCGTCTAAAGCTTGTTGACCCGCGCCAGTGGCAGGCTAATTTGCTGTTCACGCTGCAGCAAATTCATCATCAGCAGTACCCGTTCTTCACCGTCCATGGCCAGGAACACCGCTTCGAGATCGCAGAACGGACCTTCAGTGATGCGCACCGCATCTCCGTGTTTCAACAGCGTGGTCACGATCGCCTGGCTGTCCGGTTCCTGGAGTTCGTCGATCAGCGCATCGCGGATCGGCAATGGCTGACCGCCAAACCCGACGACCCGCGAAACGCCGCGGGTCGAGCGCAGTGGACCCCAGCTGTCCTGAAGGCTCAGTTGAATAAACAGGTAGCCCGGAAACAGCGACTCGCTGATCACTCGACGTTGCCCGCGCAACATGCGCTCACGTCTGTAAGTCTTGCGAAAGCATGCATAGCCTTGGCGCTGCAAATGTTCTTCGGCGCGCTCATCTTGTTTGGGCTTGCACTGGACCAGGTACCAGGCTTTGGTGGCGTGTTCGGCAATCGCGTTCATTCAAATGCCCTCCCTGCATCGATCTGCCCCAGCAGCTCGGCGGTTTTGCGCTGCAGGAGCGAGCTGTCGCCCCGACTTTCCACGGTCAGGCAAGCTACGCAACCCTCGCCCGAGAGGCGCAAGCTGAAGCGCCAGTCGGCAAAGACCAGGTTCAGCCCGCTGCTCTCGTTGAGGTCAAGGGCGTCGCGGGCATAACGCTGCTTGATGCTCGCCAGCAGCGCCGGACCATCCTTGACTTGGCGGCGGATCTCCCCGGAGGAGGGGAACGCGCCGATGCGTTCCACCAGCAGTACCGGTGGTTTTCGCACGCGGGGGAAAATCAGTTCCGACGCATAGGCGCGCACGATGCGGTACGCGAGGTTGTGCTTAAGGTCAGCGCTATACGGGTGGCGACTGTCATCTGCCTTGAAACCGCTCAACGTATTCATAGAGGCTTCGTCCATAAGGTGATAAAGACCATATCGGGGGACAGCAACATCACAGGGCGTTTTGATGCAGATGCTCGAAGCAGAAGTTGGTGGCTTCGATATAACCTTCGGCACCGCCACAGTCGAAGCGTCGACCCTCGAACTTGTAAGCCAGTACGCAACCGTTCTGGGCCTGCTTCATCAGCGCATCGGTGATCTGGATTTCACCGCCCTTGCCAGGTTCGGTGTCAGCGATCAGGTCGAAGATGTCGGGGGTCAGAATGTATCGACCGATGATCGCCAGGTTGGACGGAGCGTCTTCCGGACGGGGCTTTTCGACCATGCTGTTGACCCGGTAAATCCCCTCGCGAATCAACTCGCCGGCAATCACGCCGTACTTCTGAGTCTGCTCGCGGGGTACTTCCTGGATCGCCACGATCGAACAGCGGAACTGCTCATAAAGCTTGAGCATTTGCGCCAGAACTCCATCCCCCTCCAGGTTCAGGCACAGGTCGTCGGCCAGCACCACGGCGAATGGCTCATCACCGATCAACGAGCGGCCGCTGAGAATGGCGTGCCCCAGGCCTTTCATTTCCACCTGACGAGTGTAGGAAAAACTGCAGGTATCGATCAGCTCGCGAGTGCCGTGCAGGAACTTTTCCTTATCGGTGCCACGAATCTGATGCTCCAGCTCGTAGCTGGTATCGAAATGATCCTCCAGCGCGCGCTTGCCGCGACCGGTGACGATGGCCATGTGTTGCAGGCCGGCGTCACGCGCTTCCTCGACGGCATACTGGATCAGCGGCTTACTGACGATCGGCAGCATCTCCTTCGGCATGGCCTTGGTGGCGGGTAAAAAGCGGGTCCCATAACCGGCGGCGGGGAACAGGCATTTACGAATCATGGAAGCGTCCTTGAAAGTAGACTGATGGAATAGCTGATGGCAGTAGGAAAGATTCGATCCAGGCTGGCCGAACCGGTCACGCTGGGGAGTGCGGGCTCGAAGCGGCCCGGTCACTCAAGAACAATGTTCGCAACGCGCCAGGGGCTGCGAATGGTCTGCACGCCATGCTTCTCGCCAGGCGCGGGCAGGGGAGACATCGAGCAGCCGATTGGCCGGCGAGCATGCCCGGTTGTTCCACGGCATGCTCGTGACGTAACCCGCTGTAAATAGAGTTATTGCCCAAGGCGTCCCTTACCCAACTACTAACCAAATGTTCGACACCCTGGCAATGCAGTAGCGGAACGGCTATACATTAGTCATTCGCTATTTCAGTATAATTTAGATTGAACAGTCGCCAGAAAACGACAACCGTTAGAAATTGTCTGAATAAATTCACTAACTGTTATTTTTGTACTCTGGAGAGTGCGATGTTATTTTTTGTCTGGATAAAAAGTTGAGGGCTGTTCAAGCGTCATGGTAATAAATACGCATTGATTGTTTGAAAGTTTCAGTCGCAGTTCCTGGTCGTTATAAATGCCCGGGCTCATTCGTAATTTAAAGCTCTTATGTTCGGCAAGTGCTAGGTCACCGCCAATGTTGACAAGACGGGGAAGGTCATCTTGCTTAAAAGGGTTTTGATTGTCTGTGTTGGCAATATATGCCGCAGTCCCACCGCGGAGCATTTGCTGCGTGGGGCACTCGTCCATTCCGATATTCAGGTCAGTTCAGCCGGCCTTGCCGCCCTGACGGGCAAGCCCATCGAGCCGACAGCACACGCCGTGCTCACAGAGCATGGTCATCTGCCCCATGAGCACCAGGCCGTTCAGCTCACTTCTCAAGCCGTCAGTGAGGCGGACTTGATTCTGGTGATGGAGCGGCGACATGTCAGTGGCGTGCTCAACATTGCCCCTGAAGCGCGGGGCAAAGTGTTGCTGTTGGGCAAATGGCAGGACGATCGAGAGATCAGCGACCCCTACCGTCAAGGCAAACCTGCTTTTGTGCACGCTTATGCGTTGATCGAAGAAGCCGTACACGCATGGGCACAGCGTCTGGCACGCTGATGGCCACTCCTTTTTGAATCGTAATCAAGGCAAAGAATCCGACTTATGCAGCAAGCACCGGTAGTCAACGTGCGGGACGACGACAATGACGAGATTGATCTTCTCGGCCTGTTTGGAACACTCATCGACCATAAATGGCTGATTGCCGCGGTTACAGGCGCCTTCATGGTCGCAGGGGCCGCGTACGCAGTGCTGGCGACACCGGTATTTCAGGCGAATGCGCTGTTGCAGGTCGAAGCGAAGAAGAACGACTTATTGGGCTTCTCGGATATCGGCAGCATGCTGGGCAAGGAGTCTCCTTCGGCCACCGAAATCGAGTTGATCCAGTCCCGCTCCGTGATTGGTAAAACTGTCGATAACTTGAAACTTGATATTGTCATACAGCCAAAGTATTTCCCGGTTTTCGGTGAGTTCCTGGCGCGTCGATTCCAGAATAATAATCCCGGTGAAATAGCCGAGCCCTTGTTGGGGTTGAACAGTTTCGCCTGGGGAGGGGAGTCGCTGAAGATCTTCAAACTGGATCTCCCCGATTCGCAACTGGGCAAGAAATTGACCCTGACCACGGGTGAAAATGGTCATTTCACGTTGGTGGATGAAGATGACAACCTATTGGCGGCCAGCCGGGCCGGAGAGCTTTTCGAAAAAAATGGCGTAACGTTTCAAATAGAGGAACTGCACGCCAATCCTGGTACCCGCTTCCGCATTATCCGTAACTCCCGCCTGACCAGTATCCTCGACTATCAAGAGGCCCTGGATGTAGTTGAGCGCGGAAAAGAGTCGGGCATGATCGGTCTGGCGCTGGAAAGCACAGATCCGGACCAGGCGATTAAAATACTCAATGAAATCGCCGCTATATATGTACGGCAAAACGTAGAGCGCACTTCAGCAGAGGCTGCGCAGAGCCTGGCGTTTCTCAAAGAGCAACTTCCTGAGGTCAAGAAGGATCTGGAAAAAGCCGGAAATGCGTTGAATGAGTACCAGACGCGCAGCAAGTCCGTGGACATCACGCTCGAAACCAAAGCCATTCTTGATCAGATAGTCGGGCTCGATACCAATATTTCCGAGTTGAAGTTGCAGCAAGCCGAGATGGACCGCAAGTTCACCCGTCAACATCCTGCCTATCGCGCATTGTTGACCCAGATCGGTGAGTTGAGCAGCAAGCAGAAAAGTTTGGCGTCCAAAGTGGAGAGCCTTCCCTCTACCCAACAAGAATTGCTGAGCCTTACCCGGGATGTAGAGGTCGGTACGGCCATTTACACCCAGCTGCTGAATAAGTCTCAGGAACTGGATGTGATGCGCGCGGGCACCGTCGGTAACGTACGCCTGATCGACACTGCGGACGTCAATTTCCTCAAACCGGTCAAGCCGAAAAAAATCCTGATTGTATTGATCGCCACTATTCTTGGCGGCTTCCTGGCAGTGGCCCTGGTGCTGGTACGCAAGGCACTGAACCGCGGGCTGGAGAGTCCGGAAGCCATCGAGCAACTTGGGTTGCCGGTCTATGCGTCGATTCCCTACAGCATTCTGCAGAAAGCCGAAGAAGATAAAGTCTCCCGCGGACGAGGGCGCTCCAATGGGACTTCATTGCTGGCCGTCACTCATCCTACCGATCTGGCAATCGAGGCATTGCGCAGTTTGCGTACCAGTCTGCACTTCGCCATGCATGAGGCCGACAACAACCGCCTGATGATTTCCGGGCCCAGCCCTCAGGTCGGTAAAACGTTTGTCTCGGTCAACCTCGCGGCGGTGATAGCACAAACCGGGCTGCGGGTATTGTTGATCGATGTCGACATGCGCAAAGGCTATTTGCACAAAGTGTTAGGTGTCTCCTCAGACAACGGGCTCTCCGATATCCTGGCCCGGCGCTGTGATATGGCCACCGCCATCCACAAGACCCCGGTCGATAACTTTGATTTTGTCAGTCGAGGCCTGATTCCGCCCAATCCTTCCGAGTTACTGATGCACGCCAATTTCAGCGCGCTATTGGAGCAGGTGAGCAAGCAATACGATCTGGTGATTCTCGATACGCCGCCACTACTGGCGGTGACAGATGCGGCGATTGTCGGGCGTCTGTCCGGGACCAATCTGATCGTGACGCGCTATGGCCTGAACCCGGCGAAAGAAATCGAGTTGACAGTGCGCCGGTTCACCCAGAACGGAGTTGCCATTAAAGGTGCGATTTTTAATGGCGTAGAGAGAAAGGCTTCCAACAAGTATGGCTACAGTGATTATGGTTATTACCACTATGCCTACGCCTCCGACAAAAACTAAAGGGTATTGAACAGGTCGCGTCATCCGTTCAGATTTTTACGGTATTGCTGTTGTTCTTGAGTTTTTGTCGTTTATTGCTGCGCTGGATCACTAGCCAATAGGCATGATCAAACCGATAGTTCATGAAAGCACCACGTCCTGAGGAAGATGACGAAAAATCCTGGGGCGGTAGCGTGCTTAATGCCACGTCCCTCCTCACCGGCCATTCTTGCCGCCGGACTTGAAGGCTAGCAAGGAATCCAGGATTCCTTGGGTTTCCAAGTGGGTGGCGTGAGCCAAAAACCAACATTTGTACCAAGGTAATCATCATGAAAGTCACTGTATTCGGAATTGGCTACGTAGGCCTTGTTCAAGGGGCGGTGCTAGCCGAGATTGGCCACGATGTAATTTGTGTGGACGTAGATGAACAAAAAGTAAGAAATCTGGAGCAGGGGATTATTCCAATCTATGAGCCTGGACTGGAAGTTTTAGTCAAAGAGAACTACACCGCCGGAAGGTTGAAGTTCACGACGGACGCTGCATCAGCAGTGAAGCATGGAAAGGTTCAATTCATTGCGGTAGGCACACCGCCTGATGAGGACGGATCTGCGGATCTAAAATATGTGCTGGCTGTTGCCGAAACGATAGCAAATAATATTGAAAGCAATTGCATTATCATTAACAAGTCTACCGTTCCTGTTGGAACAGCCGATAAAGTGAGGGATCGAGTTGCGAGCGTACTGGCTCAACGCGGCCGTACTGATCTCTCATTTGACGTTGCATCGAATCCAGAATTTTTAAAGGAAGGTTCTGCAGTATCGGACTGCATGCGTCCGGATCGGATAGTTATTGGTACGGAACAGGCGAGTACAGAAGAAGTCATACGTGACCTCTATGCTCCTTTCAACCGTAATCACGAAAAAATAATCGTCATGGACGTTCGCAGCGCTGAGCTGACGAAATATGCAGCCAACTGCATGCTTGCAACAAAAATCAGCTTCATGAATGAGATTTCTAACTTGTCAGAAATGCTCGGTGCTGATATCGAAATGGTGCGAAAGGGCATAGGTTCAGATCCCAGGATTGGTTACCACTTCATCTATGCAGGATCCGGGTATGGTGGCTCTTGTTTTCCTAAAGATGTACAAGCCCTCATTAAGACATCCGAGCAACTGGACTTTGATGCAGTAATTCTGAAGTCCGTAGAAGCAAGGAATAATGAGCAAAAGAGTGTAATTTTCAGGAAAATAATTAATCACTACAATGGGGATATCGCAGGAAAAACATTCGCTCTTTGGGGTTTGAGCTTTAAACCCAATACTGATGATATGCGTGAAGCACCCAGTCGAGTACTGATGGAGGCACTGTGGAAAAACGGCGCCAAGGTGAGAGCGTATGATCCGGAGGCGATGGAAGAAACTCAGCGAATTTACAATAATCGTGATGACTTGAGTTTGTGCGGAACCAAAGAAGAAGCTTTAAAAGAAAGCGATGCCTTAATCATAATAACTGAATGGCAAGCCTTCAAGGCACCCGATCTGGATCAAATTGCAAGCCAACTTAGCGAGCCTATAATATTTGATGGAAGAAACCTTTTCGATCCTCAAAAGCTTAAAGATAAAGGTATTAAATATTACTCCATAGGCCGCCAGTAACATTACAAATTGAAGTGGAGGCTTTGGCCTCCGCTTCAAATAAACCCTCCTGATAATGTTACGGGTATAGACCAGCAGCCAATGATTCAAGCTATCATATTCATATTAAGCACAATGGTTGCCGCTCTTGTATTTTCCAGGAAATATAAAGTACTTCCAGTTTGCGCTCTGATACTGTTTTTGTTTACGCTAGATTATACGAACTATTACTTCAATATAGGCTCGTCAGTATCCGGATATCTCGTAAAGCTTTACATCGAGATTCTTTTTGTGTTTTCATCGCTAAGATATATAGCCCATGCCGCGAAAAGCAAAAAAGCAAAAAAAATCGCACTTTTAATTTTGTTGTTTGCCATTGCGTTTCTAATTGTAGGGATAGCAAAAAACGGAGCATTAAATGCTATTCTAGATTGGCGTAGTTCGATTCTCCCTATCGCGTTAGCTTTCTTGCTTGTACATAGTAATATTTTAGATCATCGTACCACCCGCAAGGCGATAGAGTTTTTCTGCCTCTTGACAATCTTAAATTCCATGTTGGCGATTTACCAGTACAGCTCATTTGATGGGAATGCGGAATCATCTTGGCGATACAACTTCCTTATAGATGCCAGGCAAAATAACGAGTCGAACACTGAAGAGCGCTTCGTAAATTATCAGATCGTTCGGGATGATAAGCTTCGAGCGTCGGGTATCTTTGTAAGTGCCTTGCAGTATTCTTACATCGCCGCAATGGCTGCTTTCTACCTGTTCCTCAAGCTTTTTCTAGAACAAAGAAAGAAACTTCTAATGCGAGCCATCTACACAGCTGCCTTCATGGTTCTTTCCGCTGGGATTGTGGTGAGCCAAGTACGAGCATCGCTCATGATACTGGCGATATGCATTGCTGCTTTTTTCTTCTTTGTCAAAAGAACCAAGCGCTCTATAGTATTTGACATTAAAAAATCCGCTTTCTTAATAGTTTCTAGCTATGCTTTAATTTTGTTTGTTCTTTTCTTTTACGGGGGAAATGCGCTGGATAGTTCGGCAGCAGGAAGAGCCCCTCAGTATTTAAAAGCAATTTCTGAGTTTACTATTGTTGGTGCCGGTCTTGGTAAGTATAGAGGGCAGTTTGACTCGTACTTTGTGTATGGAACAATGACTTTCGGGATTGCATTTTTTATGATTCCTTTTGTTTACTCGAGGTTGTTCAGTTCTGCATTCAGGCCTGCACCCAGGTTGCCAGAATATGAAATAATCATAATATTCGCTTTCGGTATTTCTATCTCCGCTGCGATCATATCCCTGTTCCAGCATCTGTCTGGATCCGTATACTACTATATGACTTGGATCTTGCTGGTCATCTCCGCCAACTTGGTCAGACGCAAAAGTGATCAGGCTATTGAAGTCAACTACTTAAACAATAGGCTGCCAAGACCATAATGAACATACTAAAGTCGAAGTCACTCCACTTGCTATGCATTCGAATTGTCGGCGCTATAGCCGTGCTGCTTGCGAATATTGTTATTCTGAAAATAGAAAGCAGTGATTTGGCAGGGCTGTTTCTTGTTGCTTATACTATATTTCAGATTTCCGCAGTTATAGCACGCTTCGGATCGGACATCCATCTGGTAAGAAATTATTATAAGCAGTCAAGCGAGACAGTACAGGACTGCTTCAATCAATCAGTAGTAGTTAGCCTTCTGATGGGGTCAATACTGAGCCCTATTACATATTTCCTTGGAGATTTCTATGTCCAGCACTGGAGTAGCCTATCAAGCGCTAGTAGTGATCACTCGTCAATACTTCTTATTTTTATACTGATTCCTGTATTTTCCGCCGCTAATACTGTTTTTTTTATATATCAAGCAAGGCATAAGACCGTCACCCAAATCCTGGGTATAAATGTCATTCAGCCCTGGGCTTTTTTGGCTTTTTATCTGGCGATTAAGCTCGCAACCCACCTTGATTTTCTATCGTTAGCTCCCGACACAACCATTGTAGTCTCCTTCTACGCCTCCATTTTAATTTACCTGATTATATCTGTTGTGTTTGCAAGAAAAGCAAATATGACGTGGGCTCCGATATCTGCGCTATCTAAAAAGCCACTCAATAAAATTCTAGCTTCACAATTGAAGTATGCATCCGCAACAATAGGAACGCAGCTAGTAGGTTGGTTGCCATATCTGTTGGCCTCCTTGCTTTTAGGAGCTTCATTTGCTTCCGTCTTCAACATACTCCAAAGACTGGCAATGCTTTCAACCTTCATATCGGTATCAATAAATTCTATATCTGCGCCTCGATTTTCAGAGCTTGCCAGTCGATCAGACTATCGAGCCATAAAAAAAATATTTTGGTCCAATACAAAGAAGTTGACTTCCTTCTCCTGCATTTATTTGGTTTCGCTGCTGGCGTTAGTCAGGTTTAGTGAACAAATACCGGAAAGCTTCCACGTCGCATGCTACATCGTATTGTTAGGCTTTTTTGTAAATTGCTCTACATCAGTGTGCGGATATTATTACCAGAACGCTTCAAATATTCACCATCTTAACGTGGCGCTGTATCTGACTGTCGCACTATCTCCGTTCGTGACTTATTGGCTTTTAGGGGGCTGGGGCACGTTGGGTGCAGCAGTTGCCATTGGGAGTACCATTGCATGCGTTAATGTAATCTTATTCCCTCTAGCAACACTAGACCTTAATCGGCGCACATCGACAAATGTCATTAGTTCAACTCAATCGTAGCTAAACCTTCAGGTTTGTCATGACACTCACACAGAGCCAGCTTGTACAAGTTAACTTCCTTGTTGTGGTTTACTCTACCAACCCTAGTTTAACCACTACGCTCAAATCGTTAGCTACCCTGGATTTTCAGTCGGCAGGAATTATCCCAAAGTTTTCAATTTGGGATAATTCTGAGCAGGGATTCGGAGAGGCATCAATCCCAACATTGCCTGGCCAAATAACGTATCACCACAGTGGAAAAAACGAGCACCTTTCGAAGGTATACAACACTCTGATCTCCAATAGTGCAGGCTCGGACTATTTTATAGTGTTGGATGACGACTCCAGCATAACTAATGATTATATATCAAGTTTGGATTTGTTTTTCAGGAGCCGTGTGCCAGTGGCGGTGCCTCAAATTTTGTTCAATCACAGCCTTATATCACCTGGAACCATAAAGGGAGTTCGTGGCAGAGCATTGAACTTACAGAGTTTGACGACAGGTCCCGTCCCATCTAAAAATATAGTGGCAATGATGAGCGGGACTGTCATATCTAAAGAAGCGCTGTCGCGAGGGCTAAAGTTTGATGAGCGCTTGAGTTTCTATGGGGTTGATACACGATTTTTCATCGACTACGCGAACTGCTATAACGAAATATTTATTCTCAAGACATCAATTCCCCATAGCTCGGCACTCAGAGAGGGCGGACAAGCTTATGCCAAAAAGGTTCAGCGATTCCGAAACCTCATACTGTCGAGGCCATTGGTTTTCGATTACGTAAAATATCATAAATTTAAAATATCATTATATGTGTTGTTCTTTAGCCTGAATACATGCCTTAAAGAAAGAAATATCAGGTATTTATCACTGATGTTACTTGCGCTACATGTGCTGAGTCCAAGGAAATCATATGCGAGATGAAATACTTTGCCTTCATCAAAGCTCCGAGCTGTACGGTTCAGATCGAAGTTTCCTTACGGCAATTGAGTCGATCTCCGTAAAAAAGAGAATTTACTGCATTCTGCCTTTTCTTGGGGACCTCTCTCCGCTAGTTAATAGCATGGGGGCCGAAATAGAGTATTACCCCTATGGAATACTGAGAAAGCAGAAGCTAAAAAAACCATTCAGCTATAGCATGGAGCTCATCAAGGCGACCTTGTATTATGCAAAAAAATATAAGGCGTTTAATGCAATATACATAAATACGACCGTTATGTTGTCCGCGCTGGTCGCTGCCGGATTTTATAGATTTTCCAAGAAAAGTTTCTTTTGCCATATCAGAGAAATTCCCGACAAAAAACTCATTGGGATCTTCCGTTTACTCCTACGGTTCTCAGGTGCAAAACTAATATTCAATTCCGAGGCTACGAAATCCGCTTTTAATCTTCCGGGAACAGTAATTTATAATGGTGTAGCCCCCCTTTACAACGTCCCATCGCTGCGTACTGAAAGAGACTGTAAGAATCTACTTCTGATCGGCAGGATAAACACCTGGAAAGGGCAAGACTTTTTCATTGATGTCATTGGAAAATTGGCCAATAACGCAAGAAATGACTTTCGCATAAGGATAGTGGGTAGCCCTTTTGAGGGGTACGAATATCTGGAAAAGGATTTAATCGAAAAAGTAAAATCATATGGGATCTCCGACAACGTCGAATTTTTCCCTTTTTGCTCGGACCCTACCGAGCACTTTCAATGGGCAAGCTATGTTGTTGTCCCCTCTACGAAGCCGGAGCCGTTCGGTCGAGTAGCGATAGAAGCGTACTCTGTCGGAAAACCAGTGATAGCTGCGGGCCATGGTGGTTTGGTAGAGATCGTTAACCATGAAAAAGATGGTTTCCTTTTCATTCCTGCCAATCAAAGCAGCCTTGAGGATGTCCTGCTAGGACTTCCTTCGCCGGGCAGTCCTCTGTACGAAAAACTGAGTAAGTGCGCGCTTGATACTTATTACAAGAAATTCTCAATAAAAAGCTATAAAGAGCACATAAACTCAATGCTGGAAAACACAAATTAAAAGCAGAGCAATCCATGTTATCGGGAATACCATGAAACTTATCATGCTACTCATGCTTTCCTTGTTTTATCTAACTGCAAGTGCGAGCCCTTCAGTTGATATAGGCGTTTACTACTATCCAGGTTGGGATCAACCGAATGACCCCTGGCAGAAGATAAAGCCATTTAAGGATAGAGAGCCTCTACTGGGGTGGTATAAAGAAGGATCTGCAGAAAACACAAAAATACAGATCGACTGGATGCATCAGTATGGAATAAATTTCGTTATCTATGATTGGTACTGGGACAATATTCACGGTGTTAATCGGACGCACGCTATAGACTCTTTCTCCAGATTAAAAGATACACATGATATCAAGTTTACCCTTCTCTGGGCCAACCATACCGGGACACCCTCGAGCCTTAAGCAATTCGATGATATAGTGCAGTACTGGATAGATCATTATTTCAGAGCGCCTGGCTATAAAAAAATAGATGGTAAACCCGTCGTTTTTATATTTTCATCTGAATTACTTGAAAGGGACGCCAGAAACTTTGGCAGTAATGCCAATGAACTATTGGAAAGGGCACGGGATCGAGCGATCCAGGAAGGATTGCCTGGAATATATTTTGTTGGATCAATAAAGGCTGGTGACAGATTTTCTCAAGAGATTTTGCCGCTTCAGAATTACGACGCATTGTCCGCTTATAATTATCAACTTAATGCAGCCGAGAAGTTGAGCGAAAGGCGTCCGTCCGCAAGTTACAAAGAACTTTCAGATGGATACGAACAAGCTTGGAATTCGGCTTTAAGTACTAGCAAGTTGCCCTATTTAATTCCCGTCACTTCGGGCTGGGACAAAACTCCATGGGGTGGAAGCGAATCCCCCAATCATGATAATTCGAGCAGCACACCAGAGCAATTTAGATTGCACTTGGAGTCAGCAAAATCGCTTATTACCTCAGAGCCCAAGAAGACACTAAGCACCGTTGTCATATGTTGTTGGAATGAATACGGCGAGGGTTCATATATTGAGCCAACCAAAAAATATAAATTTCAATATTTAGAACAGATTAAAAACACTTTCAAAACTTCAGATAGCTCTGAAAACCCCTCACATTGAAAGAACCAAAAAGCCTCTATGAAAAACCTCTATATCCTCGGCATCCGCGGCGTTCCCGCCAAACACGGCGGTTTTGAAACCTTCGCCGAAAAGCTCTCCCTCTACTTGGTCAAGCAGGGCTGGAAAGTCACTGTCTACTGCCAGGAAGACGGTTCCGGCGGTATATCGACCAGTGAATGGAAGGGGGTTCATCGCATTCATATCCCGATCGCCAACACCGGCGTGGCGGGCACGGTGTTTTTCGACTGGAAGGCTACCGTCCATGCGCTGGGCCAGAAGGGATTGTTTCTGACCCTCGGCTATAACACGGCGGCGTTCAATATTCTGCAGCGGGTCAAGGGCCAGACCAATGTCATCAATATGGATGGCATTGAATGGCGACGGGAGAAGTGGGGGGTGGTGGCGAAGACCTGGTTCTGGTTGAACGAGCGAGCAGGTTGCTGGATCGGCAACCACCTGGTGGCCGACCACCCGAAAATCAAGGATCACCTGGCCACCCGGGTCAAGGATTCGAAGATCACCATGATCCCTTATGGCGGGGACCGGGTGAACGAAGCAGACCCGACCGCCCTGGCTGATTATGGCCTGGAGCCCCATGGATTCTCGGTGGTTATCGCCCGGCCGGAGCCGGAGAACTCCTTTCTGCAGGTCGTCAAGGCTTTCAGCAGCAAGCGCCGTAACCATAAGTTGGTGGTGCTGGGCAACTTCACGCCAGAGAAGAACGAGTACCACAAGCGGGTGATGGACGCGGCCGGCAAGGAAGTGATCTTCCCCGGTGCCATCTATGAGGCGGCGGTGGTTCGGGCGCTGCGGTTTTTCAGCCGCTTTTACATCCACGGCCATCAAGTCGGGGGCACCAACCCTTCGCTGGTGGAGGCATTGGGCGCCGGCTGCTCGGTGATTGCCCATAACAACCATTTCAACCGTTGGGTCGCCGGTGATGCGGCGGTGTACTTCGATGACGAGCACGACTGCGCCAAGTTGTTCGAGAAGTACCTGCGCGATGACCACAGCCATTTGATCGCGGCGATGAAGGCTGAAAGCACCCGCCGCTTCAACGAAAAATTCACTTGGGAAAACATCCTTTCCCAGTACGAAAAATTACTGATCCAGTGGTATCCCAAGGAGTACAGCAAGTGACCCAACGTATTATCGTCACCGGCGGTGCTGGTTTTGTCGGCTCCGCCGTCGTTCGCCATCTGATCGACAATACCGATGTGAGCGTGCTCAATATCGACAAGCTCACCTACGCCGGCAATACCGAGTCCCTGGCGTCGGTGGCGGGTAGCCCCCGGTATGAATTCCAGCAGGTGGATATCTGCGACACAGCGGCGCTGCACGAGCTGTTCGCGCGTTTCCAGCCCGATGCGGTGATGCACCTGGCGGCCGAGTCCCATGTGGACCGTTCCATCGACAGCCCATCGGATTTCATCCAGACCAACATCGTCGGCACCTACAGCATGCTGGAGGCCAGCCGCCGCTACTGGTCAGGGTTGGCGGCGGAGCAGAAACAGGGCTTTCGCTTCCACCATATCTCCACCGATGAAGTTTATGGCGACCTGGAAGGCACCGACGATCTGTTCACCGAGACTACGCCCTACGAGCCGAGCTCGCCGTACTCGGCGTCCAAGGCCGGCTCCGACCATCTGGTGCGCGCCTGGCACCGCACGTATGGCCTGCCGGTGCTGGTCACCAACTGCTCGAACAACTACGGGCCCTTCCACTTCCCCGAGAAGTTGATCCCTCATGTGATTCTCAATGCCATCCACGGCAAGCCGTTGCCGGTATATGGCGATGGCTCGCAGATCCGCGACTGGCTGTTTGTTGAAGACCATGCTCGAGCGCTGGTCGAAGTGGTGTCGCGCGGTATCGTGGGCGAAACCTACAACATCGGCGGACACAACGAGAAGCGCAACCTGCAAGTGGTGGAAACCATCTGTGAGCTGCTCGATGAGTTGCGCCCCCGCGATGAAGGGCAGGGCTCTTACAAGGAGTTGATCAGCTTCGTCACCGACCGCCCTGGGCATGATCGTCGTTACGCCATCGATGCAGGCAAGATTGAGCGTGAACTTGGTTGGCGACCACAGGAAACCTTTGAAAGCGGTATACGCAAAACGGTTCAGTGGTATCTGGATAATCAAGATTGGTGGCAACGGATACTCAACGGCCAATACCGGTCCGAGCGTCTTGGCCACGTTGGCTGAAACATTCAAAACCTGCCTCTATTTAACTTCGAAGGGAATCCCCTATGAAAGGTATCATTCTGGCGGGAGGCTCCGGCACCCGCTTGCATCCCATTACCCGTGGTGTGTCCAAACAGCTGCTGCCGGTCTACGACAAACCGATGATTTATTATCCGCTGTCGGTATTAATGCTGGCGGGCATTCGCGAGATATTGATTATTTCCACGCCCCAGGACTTGCCCAACTTCCAGAACTTGCTGGGTGATGGTTCTTCTTTCGGCATTGAACTCAGTTATGCAGAACAGCCTTCTCCTGATGGCCTGGCGCAAGCCTTTCTGATCGGCGAGGAGTTCATCGGCGACAGCAATGTGGCGCTGATTCTGGGCGACAACATTTTCTACGGTTATGGCTTCAGCGCCTTGTTGCGCGAAGCGTCACAACGACAGACCGGTGCCACTGTTTTTGGATATCGAGTCAGCGACCCGGATCGTTTTGGCGTTGTCGAGTTCGACGAGAGCGGCAAGGCGATCTCGATCGAAGAGAAGCCTGCACATCCGAAGTCCGACCATGCTGTCACCGGTTTGTATTTCTACGACAAAGACGTGGTGAGCATCGCCAAGCAAGTCAAGCCTTCGGTACGCGGTGAGCTTGAAATCACCGACGTGAACAATGCTTATCTACAACGCGGGGATCTGCACGTCAGTGTGCTGGGGCGTGGTTTTGCCTGGCTGGACACCGGGACCCATGATTCGTTGATGGAGGCCGGGCATTTCGTCCAGACCATCGAAGCGCGGCAGGGCTTGAAGGTGGCCTGCCTTGAAGAGGTGGCCTATCACCAGGGTTGGTTGTCGGCTGCGGAACTGGATAAACAAGCCACCGCGTTACACAAAACCGGTTACGGACAATACCTGGCGCGCGTACTGACGACGGAGCCTTCGAAATGAATGTCATCAACACCCGGTTGCCCGGCGTACTGATTATCGAGCCCAAGGTGTTTGGCGATGCCCGTGGGTTCTTTCTCGAGAGTTATCACGAACAGCGTTATCGCGACGCCGGCATCGAGTTGCCATTCGTCCAGGACAATCACTCACGCTCGCAGTATGGCGTATTGCGCGGTTTGCACTTCCAGCGGACCCGGCCCCAGGGCAAGTTGGTGCGGGTTACCCAAGGTGCGGTGTACGACGTGGTGGTGGACATCAATCCCGAATCGGCCACTTGCGGTGAACATGTAGGGGTCAAGTTGACCGCCGACAACCATCTGCAGCTATGGGTGCCGCCGGGTTATGCCCACGGCTTCTGCGTGCTCAGCGATACCGCCGATTTTCAATACAAATGCACCGATCTGTATTTCCCCGAGGATGAGGGTGGGCTGCTCTGGAATGATCCGGAGCTGGGCATTGCCTGGCCCGTTGAATCGCCTCAACTCTCGGAAAAAGACTTGCGCAACCCACGCTTGCGCGCGGTGTTGAACGGGGAATGACGGGTTAATATTGGTCTATAGTTAACATTAACTATTTATGACCTGATGTTATTTAGCCTTGAATGTTCAGTCACAATAGAACCTAGCGGGACAGGATGCCGGGAAAATCCTGACTAATAATAACAATAGGCGTGAAGGGGGAGTGACTTTTGCTCGGGAGTTTGTGCCGAAAATGCCTTCTCATGTAGCAAATATCTTGGAAAATTGCCTTTTTCCGTCAATAAGTCCTGCTCGGTGCAAGCGCTTTTGTCCATGATGTGACGAGGTTTGGCGTATGGCATGCACTCCCTATAAATGACATTCTCCAAAGGAGGCAATGTGCATGAACTGTCTCGTTCAATTGACGGGTGTCAGTTCATTCACCTGCTGTTCCATTCCCGGTCCCTTAGTCTCAAATCTAATGCAGAGTTGATGTCGAGAAGGAGTCTGATATGAAGAAACTACTTACGGCCGGCTTGCTGGCTGTCATGAGCACTGCAGCGTTGGCGGCGGATGAGCCGGCGAGCAAAACGGCGAGCGAAGCAGTGAGCGAAGAGGTGAGCGAGCCATTGTCCTTGAGTACCCCGCTGGTTGGGGGAGTGACGGTCGCAGAAACCGTGGTGATCGGCGCGGCCATTGTCGGCGCTGCGGCGGCCGCTTCAAACTCCGGTGGCAGTTCCAATGGCGGAACGACGGGGTCCACTGGTACTACCGGTACTACCGGCACCAACTAATACCCTACGAAGTATGTTGTCCAAGATCACTCAGAACTTTCTGGGTGATCTTGTTTTAGATTTGCCCTCGACTAGCGTAGTGCCATTATGATCCGTAGATTATCTGTTGTTATGCTGGCAAGTATCAGCTTGCACGGCTGTATGTTTTCGCCTGGTCAACACATGGACACCAGTCAAATGGTCAGTGACGGCTCTCCGGAAAGTAGCCGGGTGGAGCTTATTCCCATCACGCCTAAATTGATTGCCATGGATGCGGCCACGCAAGTTCGCGAATCCGTTCCCCCAGCGTTGTTGTCCTACGTTCCAGGCGGTTATCGCGTGGGTGCCAACGACCTGTTATTTATCACGGTCTGGGATCACCCCGAGTTGACGGCGCCTTCGGGACCGCAACAGCAACTCGATGCCAACGGGCGTCTGGTGCGTCCGGACGGCACGTTGTTTTATCCCTACATCGGTAATATCCCGGCGGCCGGTAAAACCATCGAAGAGTTGCGGGCCTTTATTGCCGAGCGCTTGTCGCAATTTGTCGAAAGCCCCCAGGTCGACGTCAGTGTATTGCGCTTCGCCAGCCAGACCGTGGTGATTTCCGGTGCGGTGCTCAAGGCTGGCCAACAGCCAATCACTACCACACCGTTGAGCGTGGTGGAGGCCGTTGGCGCGGCCGGTGTGGACCCCTCGAACGCAGACCTGTCAGGCCTGACGCTGACTCGGGACGGGCGCGAATACAAGCTCGATCTGGACACCCTCAATCGCCAGGACTCACAGTTGCAAGGCGTTTACCTCAAGGGCGGCGACCGGCTGTACCTGCCCTATAACGACCAAAAGCGGATCTATGTCATGGGTGAGGTCAATTTGCCTCGCGCACTGAGCTTCAAAGGCAAGTCGATCAACCTGACCGATGCGCTGGGCACAGTGGGGGGCTTGAACCAGACCACCTCCAACGGCAATGCGGTGTACGTGATTCGCGGCGCCGACCACCTGGAAACCGAACCGGCCAAGGTGTTCCAGCTCGACGCAGAATCCCCTTCGGCCCTGGTACTGGCCACCCGTTTCGACTTGCAACCGCAAGACATCGTCTATGTCGGCCCGGCCGGCGTGACGCGCTGGAACCGTCTGATCAGCCAGCTTCTGCCTACGGCCACTGTCCTGGGGACCGGTGCCAGCTCACTTAACGATCTCAGCGAAGCCAACAGCAGATAAGGCTCAATCCCGCCGTGAAAACTTTGCCTACCTGCGCCAGTCTGACGATGGCGCTCTTGCTGTGCGGGTGTAACCCGTTGATGAAGGCCTCCTGGGACACCCTTGAAACATCTGTCGCGGGGCCTGCCTCCATCAATTTGACCCGTGCTCAGGTCGACGCTGTGCCATATCCGCAGATCCTGGTCACCACCCCCTCCAGTGAGGGCGTGATGGCCATGGCTCGTCGGCGGGGCGACCTGCAGTTCTGGGTCGCTTCCGGCAAGCAAGTGCTGCTGATGCGCGACGGCCTGGTGGTGCGCACTGTCGGGCTGGGCGTTTCCCTGGATGGCACTCGCTTCAATGAAGAGTCGCCCTTCAAACGCGGCCTTCAGCATTTGCCCGACGGCTATACCAGCACGCGCTGGATCGACATCTATAACGGCAACCGCATCGGTATCGCGGTCAACAGCCGTTTCAGTCCCCATGGCATCGAGACCATCAGCATTCTGGACAAGGATTACGCCTTGCTGCGCATTGACGAGCAGGTGGATGCACCCACCCTGAATTTCCGCGCCACCAACCGCTACTGGGTCGACCCCCAGGACGGTTTCATCCTGCGCAGCGAGCAGCATTTGACGCCGCAACTGTTTCTGAAAATCGTGCAGGTGCGCCGTGATCGGGGAGCTGCCTGGTGAAGTGTTCAAACCTTTTCTTGCTTGGTCTGCTGTTGATCGGCCCGGGCGTGGGCCAGGCGGCCGTCACGGTCAGCGGTGACGTGCGCAGCCCTGGTCAATTCGAAATCAAGCCCGGTGCGCGCTTGCTGGATGTCATTCGTAAAGCCCAACCCAATGCCGAAAGTTACTGGCTGGGCGCGGCGTGGCTGCACCGTTCATTAGTGGACAAGCAGACGCGTTTGAAAGCAGGTGTTCTGTTCGATCTGAAACTGTTGCAACGGGGGGCCTTGCTCGATGGCAAAGGCACGCGAGCAGAATTGAGCGCGCGCCTATATGAGCAGGTCGCGCAACTGCCGGTCACCGGACGTCAGGTCGCGGTGCTCGATCCGATCGCTGTGGAAACGGGGTTCGCCCGCAACGCGTTGGTGGATGATGGCGACTATCTGATTTACCCCCAGCGGCCGTCCACCGTGGAGGTTTTCGGGGCGGTCGCGCAGCCTTGTCAGGTGCCTTACCGGGCCCTGCAGGAAGTGCGTGCCTATGCCCGTGACTGCGCCATTCTTGGCGACGCCGAGGGCGACTATCTGTGGCTGATCCAGCCTGACGGCCAGGTGCGGCGCCTGGGCGCGGCGGCGTGGAATCGTGAGGACGGCATCGTTGTGGCGCCCGGCAGCAAGATCCTGGTGCCGATCAGGAGCGACGATCTCGAGACGCCGACCCCTGAGCTCAATCAACAACTGGCCGAGTTTCTCGCCACTCAACCGCTGGCTGAGGTGGCCCCTTGAAGTGCCCGTTGAAGTTACGTTTTGCTGCTGCATTGCTCCTGCCCTGCGGATTGGCTCACGGTGAACCGCGCTACACCCAGAGTGATTTTGGTGGCGTCGGTCTGTTACAGACCCCCACCGCGCGCATGGCCCCGGCGGGGGAGTTGAGCGTCACGGCCAGCCGTACCGACCCTTATTCGCGCTACAGTTTTTCCTTGCAGCCACTCGATTGGCTGGAAGGGTCGTTTCGTTACACCGCGATCACCAACCGTAAGTACGGCACCGAGCAATTGAGCGGCGACCAGAGCTTCAAAGACAAGGCCATCGACTTGAAGGCGCGGCTTTGGGAAGAAACTCACTGGGCGCCGCAGGTCGCTATCGGCGCCCGGGACATTGGCGGTACCGGGCTGTTTTCCAGCGAGTATTTCGTCGCCAACAAGCGTTATGGCGACCTGGATTTCAGCCTCGGCATTGCCTGGGGTTATCTGGGTAATCGTGGGGATTTCAGTAACCCGCTGTCGGTATTGGGCAGCCAATTCAACGACCGGCCGCAGAGCACGGCGGCTGTGGCCAGGGCAGGGGACGTGAACACCAACGCGTACTTCAGGGGCCGCCCTTCGTTGTTCGGTGGGATTGCCTATCAAACGCCCTGGGAACCACTGAGACTGAAGATCGAGTACGAGGGCAACGATTACAAGAACGAGCCACTGGACAACCCGCTCAAGCAAGACCTGCCGATCAACGTCGGCGTGGTCTACAAGCTGGCCGACAGCGTCGACCTGAGCGCCGGTTGGGAGCGTGGCAATACGGCGATGTTCGGCATCACCCTGCACACCAACTTTGTCAGCCGCAAGGCACCGGTGAAGACCTATGACCCTCCCGCCGAGCCGCTGCCGGCGCAGGCACCGTCGACTCCGGCCGACCAGGTCAACTGGGCCGATGTCTCCAATCGGTTACAGCAAAATGCTGGCTATAAGGTCAAACGCATTACCCAACGCGGTTCGGAGTTGATGGTGTATGGCGAGCAGTCTCGCTATTTTTATTCGGCCAAGGCCGTCGGGCGGGCCAGCCGGATTCTCGATAACAGCGTCAATCAGGACATCGATTGGTTCACCTTGGTGAATCAGCGTTATGACATGTCTATCGAAGAAACCAGCGTGCCGCGGGAAACATTCCGCGCGGTGGTGAACAACGACCAGCCGCTGAAGGATCTACACCGTACGACCGAGGTCAATCCGGCGACTGCACACCGGGAAACCACGCTCTATACCCAGGCGCTGGAGCCGTTCAGCTATGGTTTTGGCCTGGGCTACAAACAGAACATCGGCGGCCCCGACGGCTTGCTCTATCAGTTCACCGCCGATGCCGACGCGGAGTACCGTTTCACCCGCAACACCTGGTGGAGCGGCCTGCTCAGCGCCAACCTGCTGAACAACTACGACAAGTTCACCTACGACGCACCGAGCGGGTTGCCGCGAGTGCGCACCGATTTGCGTCAATACCTGACCACCTCCGATGTGACGATGCCGACGTTTCAGTTCAACCACGCGGCGCAGCTGGATCGGGACTGGTATGGCATGGTCTATGGCGGCTATCTGGAATCCATGTATGCCGGGGTCGGCAGCGAAGTGCTGTATCGACCCACGGGGAAACGCTGGTCATTGGGCGCTGATCTGAACTTCGTACGCCAGCGGGATTTCGATCAGGGCTTTGGCCTGCGCGATTACCAGACCATAACGGGTCATGTCACCAGCTATACTGAATTGCCCAATGACATGCTGGCAGCGGTCAGCGTCGGGCGTTACCTGGCACGGGACTGGGGCACCACCGTCGACTTGTCGCGGGAGTTCAAGAACGGCGTGAAGTTTGGCGGCTGGGTCACCCTGACCACGGCATCGAAGGCGGAATATGGCGAGGGCAGCTTTGACAAAGGCATCTACATTTCCATCCCGTTCGACGAGCTGTTGAGTACCTCGACCATGCGTCGCGCCAATATCATTTGGGCGCCACTGACTCGCGATGGTGGTGCGCGCCTGAACCGTGCCTACTCATTACAGACCATGACCGACGGGCGTGACAGCAGCTTGTTCTACAACAACTTCGAGAAAATTACCGAATGATCACGTGGCTCAAAGGCTTGATCGAGTTGCCATTCTGGCTCCGGTGCCTGGCCTTTGCCATGGTGACGGCGATTCTGCTGTTCGCGGGATTGCGCGCTAAGCCGATCCCGGAGTTGTTTGCCGAAGAGGACAAGATCCATCACTGGATCGGCTTTCTGGTGTTTGCATGCAGTTGCCGTCTGGCTTTCCCCAATGTGAAGTTTGTCTGGACAGCCTTGGGGTGTTTGCTCATCGGCGTACTCATTGAGCTCGCGCAAGGTTTGATGCCGCTGCGCACGGCTTCGCCCTACGACATGCTGGCAAATAGTATCGGCGTGTTGATGGGGTTATTGATTTCAAGGTACTGGGTACGCTGAAAAGGCTTTAGGCACCTGGCAGTTCGTCGGCATGTTGTAACCGTTGATCCTCGCTATATCCCCCTCCAGCAACACCTCTCTTGCCACTCCATCCGGCATATGTTCCGTAATGCAATCTGTAGCAGCTGCCGAGCCTGCGAGGCTGCGTTCGGCTGCGCAGCAGTCGTGAATCCGGCTGACGCGATCTACCTAATGCACCGCAAGTTCTGGCTGGACGACTGCTGCGCAGTCGAACTCAGCACTGGATACGATTTCTGGTGTTTGCGTGCAGTTGCCGTCTGGCCTTCCCCAATGTGAAGTTTGTCTGGACAGCCTTGGGGTGTTTGCTCACCGGTGTACTCATTGAGCTTGCGCATGGTTTGATTCCGCTGCGCACGGCCTCGCCCGACGACATGCTGGCAAATAGTATCGGCGTGTTGATGGGGTTATTGATTTCAAGGTACTGGGTACGTTGAAAAGGCGTTAGGCCCTCGGCATTTTGTAACCTTTGACCCTCGCTATATCCCCTCTCCAGCAACACCTCTTTTGCCACTCCATCCGGCATATGTTCCGTAATGCAATCTGTAGCAGCTGCCGAACTTGCGAGGCTGCGTTCGACTGCGCAGCAGTCGTGAATCCGGCTGACGTGGTTTGCCTGATACACCGCAAGTTCTGGTTTGACGACTGCTACGCAGCCGAACGCAGCCTCGCAGACTCGACAGCTGCTACGGGCGAACGCAGCCGTCGGCAGTTGCTACAAAACAAAGGGTAAATGGGGTGAGGCGGGGAGAGGGGCTCCGGGCAGTCAGAGATCTGACTGCCCGGACTGCGGCTCAGTTAGCCACAAGCTGAAGAACAGGCGGGGGGGCGAATCGCAGCAGTTAATAGATGTCCTTTGAAAAAAGCGTAAAAGGCGTCTTGATCAGGATCTTGATGTCGAGCCACAACGACCAGTTGTTGATGTAGTTGAGGTCGATCTCCACGCGCTTTTGCATCTTGTCGAGGGTCTCGGTTTCGCCACGGCAGCCACTGATCTGGGCCAGCCCGGTGATGCCCGGTTTGATTCGATGACGGGCCATGTAGGCCTGGATCTTGCCGGTGTAGTAGTCGTTATGGGCAATCGCGTGCGGCCGCGGTCCGACCAGCGCCATATGGCCTTGCAGTACGTTGAAGAACTGCGGCAGTTCGTCGATGGACGTGCGTCGAATGAAACGGCCAACCGGGGTAATGCGTGGGTCTTCACGGCCGGCCTGGCGGACTTGATGGTCGTCGTGCAGACGCATGGAGCGGAATTTCCAGACCTTGATGATCTTGCCGTTCCAGCCGTGCCGTTCCTGTTTGAAAATGATCGGCCCCGGGGAGGAGATCTTCACTGCGACGGCAATCACCAGCAGCAGTGGACTGAAGGCGATCAGCGCCAGGGCGGCGAGACCTCTGTCCAGCAGGGTCTTGCTGAGTGCCGCTGTCGGGTAACTGGTCAGCGGGCTTTCATTGAGGTGGATGGCGGGCAGGCCATCCAGCTCGCTGACGGAATGATTGAGCAACGTCATGCTGCCCAGGTCGGGAACCCAGACCACATCCACATTCGAGTCGAGAAGGTCGATGTACAGCGCTTCGACCTGTTTGGCTTCGCTCAAAGGCAGCGCGATGTACAACCGCCGGACATCGTGCACCCGGATCAGCTCGCGCAGTTCCTGCAGTTGGCCCACGATCCGGTGGGTATTGACGTTGGTCGACAGCTCGTTGGGTTTTGAGCTAATCAGGCCGACCAGCGGCGGATACTCGGTTTTGGCCAGTTTGTCCGCCAGATTCACCGCCAGTTGGTCGGTGCCGATGATCAGGGTGTTATTTTGGCTGTGCAATTGCCGGTGGTAGTGTCTGGAAAAACTATGCAGAGGCAGGTACAGCAGGGCCTGCACGCAATAACCTGCCACAGCCCAGACCATGATGATTTCCCGGGAGAACAATTCGCTGGTCTTGCTGAGAAAGCCGATGCTGGTCAGGCCGGTCAGTGTCAGCAGCCACCCCAGCAGCAGTCGACCCAGGCCGGAGAGGTATCCATGCTGCTTGTGATAGACCAGCAGCAGGGAGTAAGAAGGGACCGAGCCCAGGAAAGTCAGCACGGCAAGCACACGATAATGAGCTTCGATTTCTCCTGTCTGGTACAACGCCAGAGCAAATAACAACGCATTGACCGAAGTGATGGCAATTATCCATTGCCCCCAGAAGGTCAGTCCTTTGGATATGCTGTTTCGATTAATACGATTATGTACCATCGCGGTGTCCCTCGGGCGTGCGCCACGTTGTGTATCAGTCGACGGTTAATAAATGGCAGCCACGCGCAAAGGCTGAGCGAGCGCAGTTCGGTCAGAGATTATTTTTATTATTGGAAGGGAATAACGCGGGCTATGGCTGAAACCATCCGAATGTTGTTTTCAAGTCAGCTGATACGGTTGTCTCAGTGTCCGGTTTTTATACTAGTACCTTAATCTTTGTGGGTGTCTGACGAATTATAACGGACACCACTTCCAGGGCTCATGTTATAAAAGGTCGTGCTCTTTTATTAGGAGGGCATCACTAAATCGTCTATAAAATTGCAGCATTCCGATAAGCGCTTGCCCGCCATGGGGAGGGATCCGGCAGGAACTATGGAGAGAAATACGTGCGAGGGACAGGCGGCGGGAAGTACGAGGTGAGATGGTTAGGCAGTCAAGCGGTATCGGGTTGAGCGGGAAATCGCATTTATTGTTATTGTTTTTGCGATTTCAATCAGTATGCGATTCTGATCCTTTGTGCCAGGCAATAACCACGGTTTCTGACCGAGCGAATCAGGCGTTCCCCGTTGGCGGCAGTCTTGAATTTTTTCTGCAGTCGGCTCAAGCACATTTCAAGGCCGCTGTAATTCTCCGGGTCTTTATCGATACGTAGGATAAGATCGTTCTTGCTGAGTACCCGTCGATCACTGATGACCAGTTGGGTGAGCATTAACGATTCGGTGCCGGTCAATGGGATGGTTATATCTTCCTTGATTAATGTTCTGTCGTCGGCATTAAACCACCAGATGTCGGGGTTACCCTGCGACTCTTTAACTCGGCTGACTGCAGAGATGAACTCTTCGTCTGCCACCGGTTTCTTGAGAAATCCATCAACCCCGAAGTGCGAGAAGTGATGAAGTTCTGAATGCTCCGAGTTGGGAGTTATGAGTATGATTTCCGCATCTTTTTGATTTTTGCGGATAAAGCTGACATCGCTCAGCGAGATATCGGCCTGGTCGAGCAGGATGTGCGTGAATCGACTCTTTCGGATGCGTTCGCTGCTGAGTTTGCCAGATTCGATTTCAAAAGATAGATGCAGGCGTTGTGCGAGAAGCGATTCTATAGCTTGTCGTGCCAGTTGATCTCGGGTGAAAATTAGAAAGCTGTTGTTTGGCGTATTCACAATAAGGCTCCTTCCTAGTTTGGTGAAATTTTTTAAGCTTAAATAACCTCGGTAGGCGAGTAGTACCGCCCCTGGAAAAAATCGAAAGGCATGCTGCGGGCCAGTGTGTGCAGTGCTTTGTGCTCGACCCGGTCCGCAATGAATCTGATTTTGCTGTCATGGATCATGCTGCTCAGGCAGTCGTAAGACCTGTTGAAAAAGTCCTGACTGTTATCGACCATGATGTCGAAATTGGACCGGGTCAGGTCCACTTTTATGTAATCGAACAGCTTCGGGCTGATCAGTTTTTCAGCGCTGTCATCGCTTAAGTCATAGCCATCGAAAGCGATCTCGATCCCGTTGTCCTTCAATAAATGAATATGATTGATAATGGTTCTTTTTTCTTTGAGATTGAACGAAAGGAGCGAACTGCCATTAATGCTGGGGATTAGCTGTTGTTCATGCTTCTTGAGTGTCGTTTGAGCGTCGTTCAGTTCTCGGATGAACGCTTTATCCAATAACGCGGATTGGTTCATGGTCACGAACAATTTATTGGGTGTCTGTACGGATGGGGACGACGTGGCCTCGATCTGTGAAAGGGCATTTAATTGGATCCGCATCAGTACTTCACGATAAATCGCCAGTGGGTGATCGGGATGCAATGGCTGATACCCCTTGTTCAGAGGTGTCTGTTGTTTGGTCGCCTTGGCATAAATCTCACTGCCGAACAATTCATCGTTTCGCTTGAGGATTGATTGCCTGAAGAAAACCAATGCGAAGTTATCTTGCACGGTATATTGCCTGCTGGACTCCATTGTTTAGTCCCTTTAAGAATGAAAGTTTGCTTGCTTTACTGAGACGACCCCTCGAAGCAATCGATAGCCATAACCGCGAACACTATGAATGATGTTAATGCCGAAGTGCTTTTTGATTTTGTTTCGAAGGCGGCTTATGGATTTCTCCAGAACACGCGAGTCATAGAGTTTGATATTCAAACCCATGGATTCGGCCATGGAGTCATGGTGCAGGATATTACCTTCTGCATTGATAAGCGCATCCAGGGCTTTCATTTCCTGATAAGCCAGATCCAGTTTGAGCTCATCGTTGTATAAGTGCAGGCATGTTTGGTCCAAGGTCAACTTAATGGCAGGCTGCCATTCAGGTGTTTCGAGCAACTCTGAAATTAACCTGGCTTTTTCATCCTGGTCGTTAGGTACATTGATACAATGATCTGCACCGGCCAGGTAACATTCAATTTTGGTTTGCGGAGCGCGAAAATTGATTGCAACGATAATGGACAGTTCTGTTGGGCTCGTACGTAATTTCTTGATGAGCGCCAGGCAGTCATTAAGAATGGAAGGGCTTTCAATGTCGATTAGTACGGCATCGTGGGCTTGAGCTTCGCTATCTGGATTTAATGGGTTTGTGTAATCTAATGTATATATATGCGTGAGATTGGGTGCAAATAACTGTCGAAGTTTCTCTGCCGAGCGCCAAGTGCGCCCAATAGCGAGAATACCCCTCTGGCTATTTTCGATTTTGCTCTCAGTACTCATCGTGCAAATTACTCATATGTGCTGGCGCTGCAATCTTAATACACATAATACTGAAATTATCTGACTTTTTATAACATTTTGAGCTTGTCAGCAGGTGCCATTCCATTGCCAGTAGTTTCAGTTGAATCAATGACATAGCCAACTGTGGAGGCTTTAGCCAATTTGATTTTTTGATATCCGATTTAGTTGGTGAGCGCCTTTGCGTCGGACTAGGCCCTCTAGGTTGACTTTTCTATGATCAACACTGAAGCGTGGCTGATCCGCGGATCGGGCTACAGAACGAGGCATCACAGAGAAGTCTTGCGTATAAACTGTGCGGAAGTCCGCATTTTTGATTTCTGGAGTTGATTTATAAGGATATTCCACGGTCTTCTATGGCAGTTTGGGTGCGCGCTCGAAAGGCGCCAGTTCAACTGTCGCCTCTTTTTAGGGCAAATGAGAGCGGGGGTATATTAATTTACTCCTTTTGCATTATATTTGTAATATTTTATGTCAAGAGCTGAATTTGTGAGCAGTGTAGTTATTCTACCTAGTTACTGAATACAAAAAGCTAAGAATGATATCAGATGGCCATTATACTTAAGTATTAGTCTAAGGGGAGAGCCGGTCATTGGTCTTTTTCGCAATTAATCATCCATGACACGCCAAACCGATCGACCAGCATCCCGAAGCGTGCCGCCCAGAACGTCGTCTCCAATGGCATTTGAATACTCCCGCCTTGCGCCAATGCCGCAAACACTCGCTCTGCCTCAACCACACGGTCGACATTCAATGACACCGAACAACCGCTCATGCCGGCGCTGGGGCGATCGGGTGTGGTATCCGACCCCATGATCGACTGATCCCCGACCAACAGGCGCGTATGAATGATCAGGTTGTGGCAGTCCGCTGGCACATGGTCGCGAGCCGGAGTTTCGCCGAAGGTCATCATGACTTCGATCTGGCCAGGCAGGCTTTTGGCGTAGAAGTTGAAGGCATCCTGGCAGTCGCCGTTGAAGATCAGGTAGGGATTGATTTTCATGTTCTGCTCCCGGTGATGGAGTGGGGCACATCGGTTGGACGTTCAGGTTCGTCTTCCAATCCCGATAGGCATTGACTCCTCATAGCAAAGCGCTAAAACGTGGTGAGCGACGATACTTTTTTAGATGTTTTTCCTATGGGCGAGGCGAGGCTTATCGCCTCATATCCACGTAAAGCGGGCGTCGCTCATTCCCCATACAGTATGACCTGCAGCACCCCTTTACATCCGCCACCGAGTCCATCGCCCATGCCTGTCCTTACCCGTTTCGCCTCTTTGCTCGACCAGGCGAGGCGTGCCTTGCTGCTGGTCTGGGGAACGTCCCGAGGGCTGTTTCTGGGGTTGGTGCTGGCGACGCTGATCGCTGGTGTGCTGCCGGCACTGGCAGCCTGGTTGGGGCAGCGGATTGTCGACGCGGTAGTTACCGCGATGCAGTTGCACGCGCAACAGGGCAGCGCACCGTTGTGGCCGGTCGTGCGTTATGTGCTGTTTGAAGCGGGCGTGCTTGCGTTGCTGTCCGGGACGCAGCGTGCGCTGTCGGTGCAGCAGTCGCTGTTGCGGGTGCAGTTGGGGCAGAAGGTCAACACGATGATTCTGGAGAAGGCCCAGACGTTATCGTTGGTGCAGTTCGAGAACTCCGAGTTCTACGACAAGCTGGTTCGGGTGCGGCGCGAGGCATCGACCCGGCCATTGGCGCTGGTGATGAAGTCGCTGGGGCTGATCCAGAACCTGATCGTGTTGATCAGCTTTGGCGTGTTGCTGGTGCATTTTTCGCCCTGGGCGCTGGTACTGCTGGTGGTCGGGGCATTGCCGGTGTTCTTTGCCGAAGCGCACTTTTCCGGGGATGCCTTTCGGCTGTTCACGCGCCGGGCGCCGGAGAGTCGGCAGCAGAACTACATCGAGACACTGCTCTCCCATGAGGGCTACATCAAAGAGGTGAAGCTGTTTGGCTTCGCGCCGCTGTTGTTGCAGCGTTATCGGGACACGTTTGCTCGTCTCTACGCCGAAGACCGGCGCCTGACGTTGCGTCGCGATGGCTGGGGATTTGTGCTGGGACTGCTGGGCACCGCGGCGTTTTATCTGGCCTATGCATGGGTCGTGGTCGATACCGTTCACGGCAGCATCAGCCTCGGGCAAATGACCATGTACCTGGTGCTGTTCAAGCAGGGGCAGACGGCGGTGAGCAGCAGCTTGAGCGCGATCAGCGGTCTCTATGAGGATGGTCTTTACCTGTCGAGCCTCTATGAGTATCTGGCCGAACCGGTGGTGGCCGATGCCGGAAGCCTTACAGTGGGTGCGGTGCCCGGCGATGGGTTGCGTTTCGAGAGTGTCGGTTTCCGTTATCCGGGGGCGAGCCGCGCTGCTTTGCAGGGCATCGATCTGCATCTGTTGCCCGGACACAGTGTCGCGCTGGTGGGGGAAAACGGCTCGGGTAAAACCACGCTGATCAAGTTGCTGACGCGGTTGTATCGCCCTGATCAGGGCCGCATTTTGTTGGACGGCAGTGATTTGCAGGCCTGGGAAGAAGAGGCGCTGAGACGGCGCATCGGCGTGATTTTCCAGGACTACATTCGCTACCAGTTCTCCGTTGGCGAGAACATTGGTGTGGGCGACACCCTGGCGTTCAACGATGAAACCCGTTGGCAGCAAGCGGCCGCCGAAGGCATGGCCGCGCCTTTCATCGAGCGTCTGGATCGTGGTTACGCCACGCAATTGGGACGGTGGTTTGCCGGTGGGCAGGAACTGTCCGGTGGGCAATGGCAGAAGATCGCCTTGTCTCGCGCCTACATGCGCCGCGACGCCGATATCCTGATCCTGGACGAACCGACCTCGGCCCTGGATCCGGCGGCGGAAGCGGCGGTGTTCGAGCATTTCAGCCAACACACCGAAGGGCGCATGACGTTGCTGATTTCTCACCGCTTCTCCAGCGTGCGCAATGCCGACCACATCATCGTGCTGGACCAGGGGTCGATCCTTGAGCGAGGCGATCACGACAGTCTGGTCGCGGCGGGTGGGCGCTATGCGCAGTTGTTCAACGTGCAGGCGCGTGGTTATCGATAGCCGCAAACTTGGGTTGCGCGATCATGAACAACCCACCGGCATCATCCGGTCGCGCAGGTTCAGCAAGCGCAAGGCCTGTTCCAGCAAGAGTGCGACGACGATGGCCCCGGCCGCGATGACGAACAGTAACCCGTGATGACCGCCGCTGGCGTTGAACAGCGCCGAGTAGGCAAACCCGGCGATGGCCTGAAAGGTTGCGAATGAAACCGTGGCGCGGCTCCAGGCCACTTGCTGGTGATGGTGTTGTGGCACCAGCTCATGCACCCGGGCCAGCGCCAGCGGCACGATGCCCGGTGGGAACGAACCGAGGATGACTGCCAGCAGGGCCAGGGCGGTGAACGAACTCGATATAGCCAGCAGGCCGACGGCAATCGCCTGCACCACCAGGACCACGCGGATGCTCAGCTTCGCCCCCAGTTGATCGGCCAGAAAGCCATAACTCACCGGCCCGACTATCGCGCCCAGGCCGTACATCACCCAGATCAGTGCACCGACATGGGGCCCGGCACCGAGGCCGCGTGCCACGTAATCCACCAGAAACACCATGGCTGGCACCAGCCCGGCAGCCATGAACGCGTACTGTGCAAACAGCAGATAAAGGTTGGGATCAAACGGCGATTTGGTGTGCTGAGCGTGTGGTGCAGCCGTTTCATTGGCAACGGATGACGGCCAGCCAAACCAGCTGGCGGCGGTCAGAATCAAGGCCAAGGCGCCGAGCCCAAGCCAAGTGTTCTGTAAGCCAAGGCTCAGCAGCGGCGGAACGAGGGTGCCTGAGCCGGCGATGCCCAAGCCGATGCCCAGGAAAATCGCACCGCTGGCCAGGCCTCGGCGCGAGGCGGGCACATGGGGCAACACGGTCGCCGCCACCAGTACCATGATCGCGCCACCGGCAATCCCCGACAGCAATCGCCAACCGAAGAACCAACTCACCGATAACGGAAAGGCACAGGCAAAAAAGGCCAGTGTCACCGCCAGCATCATCAGCCGCAAAGCGGCTTTGTTGGATGTTCGACGGGCCAGCGGATGGCCGATCAGTGCGCCGATCAAGTAGCCCACCAGATTGGCGGCGCCGAGGTACACCACGTCGCTGGCGGAAAACCACTGGGCCTGAATCAACGATGGTATCAACGGCGTGTAGGCAAAACGCGCCAGACCAATACTGACCAGGCTGGCGCAGAGGCCGGCGAAGATCGGCAGCCAGATCGCGCTGCGCCCAGTGTCGAGGGAGGTGCTGTGCATGGGAGCGGTCCTGTGAATTTGTGCTTGGCCTCCAGCATATCGAGGAACGCTGATGCAATATTGCTGCGATTTCGCGCTACGATGATGCGTATATGCATCACTACGGGAAACGCCATGAATTGGGATGATGCGCGAGTGTTTTTGGCGGTTTGTCGCGAATCGACGCTACGCGGCGCGGCACGGGTGCTGAAGATCGATCAGGCAACCGTCGGCCGGCGAATCGCCGCGCTGGAAAAATCGTTGAGCGCGACTCTGTTTCTGCGCACCTCCGAGGGCTATGCGCTGACAGCGGTCGGTGAAGCGGCGTTGCAATCCGTGGAAAAGATGGAGCTCTCGGCATTTGAGCTGGAGCGACAGATTCAGGGCCTAGACGAACGATTGATCGGCAATGTGCGCGTCAGCACTACCGATTCTCTGGCCATCGATTTTCTGATCCCGGCTATCGCTCGTTTGCATGCGGTGCACCCCGACGTGCGGGTGCAGTTGGACGCCTCCACGCAAATCCTCAGCCTGGCCAAGCGTGAAGCCGACATCGCCGTGCGCAACACCCGGCCGGACAACCCCGACCTGATCGCCCGGCGCATCGCGCGCTGGCCGGTGGGGCTGTTCGCCTCGCGAAGTTATGTCGAGGCCAACGGCATGCCGCAACCGGGCTCGGCCTTCGAGGGGCATGATCTGGTGGTGTATCAGCCGTACTTGCAGGGCAACAAGAACATGACCCTGGTCTCGGAACCCCTGAGCCGTGGGCGGATTGTCGCCAGCCTGAGTTCCAGCCTGCTGGTGCGTCGTTCGATTGCCGCAGGTCTCGGGGTGGGGGAGATCCCGGTGTACATGGGCGAGCGCGATGGGCTGGTCAGGCTCTGGCCGGAACGCACACGCCCGCTGCCGTATGAAGTGTGGCTGGTGACCCATGCGGACCTGCGCCACACCGCGCGGGTGCGGGCGGTGATTGAGCAGATTGTCGAGGCGTTTGCACTGGAGAATGAATAAGTCAGGCTGCTCGTGTCGGTGCCCATTCAGTCAAAACAAATCACCCATCCTGCCGGCCCCCGACCATTCACAGCCTTCCAGCGTCAGCAACCGTTCTTTCGCCTCAAGCCCCCCGGCGAACCCCGTCAATTTCCCCGACGCCCCAATCACCCGATGACACGGCGCGACAATCGATATCGGATTTTTGCCGTTGGCCGCGCCCACTGCCCGAACCGCGCTGGGATTGCCGATCTGCCGGGCTATCTCGCTGTAGCTGCGCGTCTCGCCAAACGGAATCGTCAGCAATGCCTGCCACACCTGCTTCTGAAAGTCCGTCCCGGCAAAGTCCAGTTCCAGCTCGAACTGATTACGCGTGCCGGCAAAGTATTCCCGCAACTGCTGTGCGGCGCGTATCAGGATCGGGTTGTCCGCCGCTTCACTCATCGGCCCCAGTCTTACCCGGCCGGGTTTGTCGTTTTCCCAGAGGATGGCCGCCAGACGCGTGCCTTTCGCGACCAGCTTCAACTCGCCGACCGGCGACGCCAGGGTGGTAAATGTGTAGGTCATGCCGGCGGACTCCGCACACGTGCTGAACAGGGGCCCAGCATACTGCCTCGCCGGGGAGGCGCAATACGCAATTGCAGCCATACTTGCCTACTGCTTTTGAACCGTTCCCTCTGTCTTCTGCACAGAGCCTAAAAACAAAAAAGAGACCGACTCATGAAGTTCGAACCTTTTGCCAAATCGCTTATGGCGACCACCTTGGCGCTGAGCTGCCTGACGGCTCACGCGGCCTCCGTTGCCCCGGTCGCTGCCGAAAATGGCATGGTCGTCACCGCCCAGCATCTGGCCAGCCACGTCGGCGTCGATGTCCTCAAGAATGGCGGCAATGCCGTCGATGCGGCGGTGGCGGTGGGTTATGCGCTGGCGGTGGTGTACCCCGCTGCAGGCAACCTGGGCGGCGGCGGTTTCATGACGATTCAATTGGCGGACGGGCGCAAGACCTTCCTCGACTTCCGTGAAAAAGCACCCCTGGCCGCCACGGCCGACATGTACCTGGACAAGCAGGGCAACGTCATCCCTGACCTCAGCACCCGCGGCCACTTGGCCGTCGGCGTGCCGGGCACTGTGTCTGGCATGGAGCTGGCGCTGAAGAAATTCGGCACCAAACCCCGCAAGGAAGTGATCGCCCCTGCGATCAAGCTTGCCGAAGACGGTTTTGTGCTGGAGCAGGGCGATGTCGATTTGCTGGAGTACGCCACAGACGTCTTCAAGAAAGACATGCGCGACTCGGGCTCGATCTTCCTGAGCAATGGCGAGCCGATGCAGGTCGGGCAGAAACTCGTACAAAAAGACCTGAGCAAAACCCTGCGGGAAATTTCCGAAAAGGGCGCCGACGGCTTCTATAAAGGCTGGGTGGCCGACGCCATCGTCACCTCCAGCCAGGCCAACAAGGGCATCATCACCCAGGCCGACCTCGACAAATACCAGACCCGCGAACTGGCACCCATCGAGTGCGACTACCGCGGCTACCACGTGGTCTCGGCGCCGCCGCCAAGCTCCGGCGGTGTGGTGATCTGCGAGATCATGAACGTCCTCGACGGCTACCCGATGAAAGACCTCGGCTACCGCTCGGCGCAGGCCATGCACTACCAGATCGAAGCGATGCGCCACGCGTATGTGGACCGCAACAGCTACCTCGGCGACCCGGACTTCGTGAAAAATCCGATCGCCCATTTGCTGGATAAAAACTACGCGACCAAAATCCGCGCCGCCATCGATCCGCAAAAGGCCGGCGTTTCCCGCGAGCTCAAACCCGGCGTAGCGCCCCACGAAGGCAGCAACACCACCCATTACTCGATCGTCGACAAATGGGGCAACGCGGTGTCGGTGACCTACACCCTCAACGACTGGTTCGGCGCCGGCGTGATGGCGAGCAAAACCGGGGTCATCCTCAACGATGAAATGGATGACTTCACCTCGAAAATCGGCGTGCCGAACATGTACGGCCTTGTACAAGGGGAGGCCAACGCCATCGCCCCCGGCAAGGCACCGCTGTCGTCCATGAGCCCGACCATCGTCACCAAGGATGGCAAAGTCGTCATGGTCGTCGGCACCCCCGGTGGCAGTCGCATCATCACCGCAACCCTGCTGACCATCCTCAATGTGATCGACTACGGCATGAACATCCAGGAAGCGGTGGATGCGCCGCGTTTCCATCAGCAATGGCTGCCGGAAGAAACCAACCTGGAGAACTTCGCCACCAGCCCGGACACCAAGAAGATGCTCGAAAGTTGGGGCCACAAGTTTGCCGGCCCGCAGGACCCCAACCATATTGCAGCTATTCTGGTAGGTGCGCCTTCGCTGGAAGGCAAACCCGTGGGCAAGAACCGGTTCTATGGGGCGAACGATCCACGGCGCAATACCGGGTTGTCACTCGGTTACTGAAACAGGCGATCATCGGCCACCCCGACTCCCTGGGTGGCCTCGATCCCGGGTAGCAGCTGCCGAGCCCGCGAGGCTGCGTTCGGCTGCGTAGCAGTCGTAAAGTCGGTTAGCCGCGTTCATTCGGGCAAGCCGCATTCGCTGATATGGCGAGCGCTGCGCGCTCGAACGCAGCCTCGCAAGCTCGACAGCTGCTACATCGGCTACACAGGCTGAAAGGGAGTTGAAATCCATCGTTCCAGCGACCTGTCTAAGGAAGGAAGCCATGAGCACCGCACTCCTGATCATCGATGTCCAACGCGCGCTGTGCACCGGCGAGTATGAATGCTTCGACATCCAGCGCGTCATCGACACCATCAACGGCCTCAGCACCAAAGCCCGAGTCGCCAATATTCCGGTCATCCTGATCCAGCACGAAGAAGAGGGCGACCTGCTGCAATACGGCGCCGAAGGCTGGCAACTGGCCGACGGCCTGAAGACGTCACCCCACGACCTGCGCGTGCGCAAAACCACCCCGGACTCGTTCTACCAGACCCACCTGCATGAACATCTACAAGAGCTGGACGTCGAACGCCTGATTATCTGCGGCCTGCAAACCGACTACTGCGTCAACGCGACGGTCCGTGAGGCATTATCGCGAGGCTACGACGTGGTGCTGGCGTCCGATGCTCATTCCACGATCGACAATGGCACGATGAGCGCCGAAGACATCATCACCGAACACAACAAGGATCTGGCGCACCTGACCGGTTCCGTGGCGCGGATCGATGTCGTGCCGGCCAGCGAAATCAATATCTGAAAGCATCGGTGGTTCCTGGATGTATTTCCCTCTCGCTTCAAATAAAACGGGCGCCGATCATGGCGCCCGTTTTTTGTTCAATCCGTCTGTAGCCGCCGCACCACCGCCTGAAAACGCTCCGACGCAATCCAGTCCGGATCCGCGTCCTCCACCAGCAGCATGATCCCCAGGTAGTGTTCCAGATGCAGCGTAATCGTCTGCCCTTCGACGGCCAGGTCCCAATAATGCTGGTCCAACCCATTGATCTGTGCCGTCCAGGTCCCGCCCAGCCCTCGTGCCAATTCACTGGCGATGCGATTGAACAGATCCCGGTCGGATGTCTGCGAGAGATAAATTTCCCGTGTTGGCGGGGGCGACGGATCAGTCATGTTTTGCTCCTTGAGAATGAGCATGACTTTACGCTTCCTGCTGGATTTGTGGCGAGCGAGCCATACCAAAACAAGCGCCTTTTCACGTTTGTCTCGGCATACTGGCGCGCTCAAAGAATGGAATCTGCCCATGCCCCCGACCTTGTTCTGCTCTAACGCTCGCCGCGCTTTACTGCTGGGGTTTCTCGCATTCTCTGCCGCAGCCCATGCCAGTAGCTTCGAATGCACCAGCGCCGCCAGCTCCAGTGAAAAAGCCATTTGCGCCGACGCTTACACGTCGAAGCTGGACCAAAAACTGGGAGCGGTCTGGCGCTCGACGCTGGAAAAAGTCACCGCCCCTAAAGCGTTAAAAGCAGACCAGCGTCAGTGGTTGAAACAACGTAACCGCTGCGCAGACCAAATCGATTGCCTGCGCCAACAGTACTTGATGCGCATCACTGAACTCGAACACGCGGCCATTCCGTTTACCTGGGACGCGACTTGGCAGCGCATTCCCTGGGGCGTTTCGACGGGAGCTGAGTTGAAGACAAAGCGTCGGGATTCGACTCATCTCGTCTTCGAAATTTCTGCCGCGAGCGGCGCCAACTCTGGCGACCTGGATGGCGTCGCCAAACTGGATGGCACTCAGGCGCATTACGTCGAAGGTGCATGCGCGTTGACCTTCCAAGCCATCAACGGCGTGCTTGATGTCACCCAGGACGGCGCCGATGCCGATTGTGGTGCGGGCATGGGCGTGTTCTATGCCGGGCGCTATGTCGCGTCGGAACAGCCTTTGGCTCTGGACAACGATTTGCTGAGTCTGGGGTTGGCGCGTACACAGCAAGAAGACGATGCATTGCGGCAATTGCTCAAGGACGATTACCAGACGCTGGTGGACAGCAGCAGTTCCAGGCTGATCGGCGATGAGTCGAATGACCTGCCGGGCGCCGAAGTGACTGAAATGTGGGTACGCGGGCTGGGCAATACCAACGCCGCCATCCTCATGCGTACAGCGGACGTTCGATTTTGGCTAGTGCTGCTGGTGTTCGATGAGCAGAACAATTCCCGAGCCCGTTACTACACCAACGCGTCGGATTGGAAAGGCCGCTTACCCGATGTGCTGCAGCATTGGTATGACGAGCGAACGAAAGGGCAGGTGATGCCGTTGGATCTGATGCCTTAATGCAATCTCGTTGGCGACCGCGCTAATGCGACGCTGACGAGTAGTTATGTCTAGACTCGGTTGTTGGCTCGATAGAAGTGGGCGGTAACGGAACAACAGAAATAAAAGCACGCCCCAATGCCGGTAAGTTAAGAAATTTGAGCGACGAAAGCCTCGCTCCCACAGGTTCTGCACTTTGGCTCACTGGCATTAGCGTCTACCTCAATAAGAAGAGAACACAAAAATGACCAAGGTCAGCGATACCCGGCAGCGAAGTCCCCTGATCGAGACACGCTCGATCGATTACATCCCGGAAGCCGAGCGTCATGGCAGCCTCTACAGCCAGTTCACCCTGTGGCTCGGCGCCAATCTGCAGATCACGGCGATTGTGACCGGCGCGCTGGCCGTGGTGCTGGGTGGCGATGTGTTCTGGTCACTCATTGGTTTGCTGGTCGGCCAGTTGCTCGGCGGCGCGGTGGTGGCGCTGCACGCTGCACAAGGACCCAAGCTCGGGCTGCCGCAGATGATCTCCAGTCGTGTGCAATTCGGGGTCTATGGGGCGGCGATTCCGATTGTGCTGGTGTGTCTGATGTACCTCGGCTTCAGCGCCACCGGCGCGGTACTGTCGGGGCAGGCCATTGCTCAATTGGTCCATGTCAGTGACAGCGCCGGCATCCTGATTTTCGCCTCCTGCATCGCGTTTCTGACCCTCTTCGGTTATCGGGTCATCCACCTGGTGGGCAGGGTGGCGAGCGTGCTGGGCATCATCGCCTTCGTCTATCTGTTTACCCGGTTGATGACGCTCAACGATATCGGTCTGTTGCTGGAAAACCGCCATTTCGGCTGGAGTACTTTCCTGCTGGCAGTGTCTCTTTCCGCATCCTGGCAGATCGCGTTCGGCCCTTATGTGGCCGACTACTCACGCTACCTGCCGAGCAAGACCTCGTCCTGGAAGACGTTCACCGCCGTCGGCCTGGGGACGGTGGTGGGGGCCCAGGCTTCCATGGTGCTGGGAGTGTTCGCTGCTGCGTTGGCGGGCGTGAATTTTCGTGGACATGAGGTCGCCACCATCGTCGGGTTGGGCAGTACCGGGGTGATGGCCTCCCTGCTGTACTTGAGCGTGGTGTTCGGCAAGGTCACGGTGTCGACCCTCAACGCTTATGGCAGCTTCATGTGCGTGGCCACCATCATCAGTGGCTTTCGTCGTGGCTTCGAAATATCCGCCGGTAAACGCATGCTGTTTGTGCTGGTGATTGTCGGCGCGTCCACCACGCTGGCGCTGCTGGGGCAGTACTCGTTCCTGAGCACGTTCAAGTACTTCATCCTCTTCCTGCTGACGTTTTTCACGCCGTGGAGCGCGATCAACCTGGTGGATTACTACTTCATCAACAAGGAGCGCTATGACATCCCGGCGTTGTCCGACCCGGCGGGGCGTTATGGCCGTTGGAATGTGTTGGGGATCAGCGTGTATGTGCTCGGTGTGTTGGTCCAGCTGCCTTTTGTCGACACTCACTTCTACTCCGGACCAATGGTCGCGCAGCTCGGCGGTGTCGATATTTCCTGGATCGTCGGGCTGGTGGTGCCGGGCATGCTCTATTACTGGCTGGCCAGGACATCTGCGCTTGCGGTGTCGGTCGAGCGCAGTTCGCAGGCTTGAGTGCCCGGTCATCAAAGGGGGCAGGGGGCGCGCGGCTAACTACCGGGTCCTCGAGCGTCTCCTATACTGATCCGCGTTGACGATTTAACACAGACACCGAATGCCGCCGGAACAGCAGCCAGCGCTCCGGCGACTTCCCTACGACTCAACAGTAAGGAGAACGAACATGGCAATCCGTATTGGCGACGAAGCACCGGACTTTACCGCTGAAAGCACCGAAGGCCCGCTGCATTTCCATGAGTGGATCGGTGACAAGTGGGCGATTCTGTTCTCGCACCCCAAGGATTTCACCCCGGTGTGCACCACTGAGCTTGGCTACATGGCGGGGCTCAAGCCGGAGTTCGATAAGCGCAACACCAAAATCGTCGGGCTCAGTGTCGACCCTGTCAGTAACCATAAGACCTGGGCCAAAGACATCGAAGAGACCCAGGGGCATGCGGTCAACTATCCCATGATCGGCGACGAGAACCTGGTGGTGGCGAAGCTCTACGACATGATTCATCCGAATGCCAGTGGCGGCGCACGGACTGCCGTGGACAATGCCACGGTGCGTTCGGTGTTCATTATCGGCCCGGACAAAAAGGTCAAGGCGATGCTGATCTACCCGATGAGTGCCGGGCGCAACTTCGATGAAGTTCTGCGTCTGCTCGATTCTCTGCAACTGAACGCCAAGCACACCGTTGCCACGCCGGTGAACTGGCGTCCGGGCGAGGACGTCATCATTCCCACTTCGGTCTCCGATGAGGACGCCAGGAAGAAATACCCGGATGGCTTCAAGACGCTGAAACCTTATTTGCGCACCGTGGCGCAACCGAAGTAACTCATCTGTTCGGAGACCACCCACATGGCCGTCCAGGTCCTGCGCGTTGATGCAACCCACATCGATAAAGTCGCCAGCCTCTTCGACGCCTATCGAGGCTTTTACGGCCAGCCCTCGAACCTGATGCAGTCTCGCGCTTTCATCGCAGAGCGCATCGCCAGGGACGAATCGGTGATTTTCTTCGCCGAGGACTCCACGGGCGAAGCGCTCGGCTTTGTCCAGTTGTACCCGACGTTCTCCTCCATCGACGCCCACCGCACCTGGCTGCTCAACGACCTCTTCACCACACCTGCCGCCCGCGGCAGAGGGGTAGGGACGTTGCTGATGAACACCGCCCGAGCCTTTGCGCTGTTGACCGGCGCCAAGGGCATGGTGCTGGAAACGGCCACGGACAATCACCTTGCGCAACGGTTGTATGAATCATTGGGCTATGTGCGTGATACGGGTTACTACACCTATTGCCTCGACTTGAAGTAGGCGCAAACTTGTGACCCCAGCGCCAGCCATTTTCTATGGACGGTTCGAAACCCTCACTCAAGGCGCGCCAAACAGCATCGTCCAATAAACCCCTTTGTTGCTGCGCGAATCGCTGGCGTACGCCGCGCCGACCTGGGTAAACATCGGGTTCATCAGGTTGGCGCAATGCCCGGGGCTGGCCAGCCAGCCGGACATCGCCTGGCTGGGCGAGCCTTGCCCGGCGGCGATGTTCTCGCCGATCTGCCGGCCGCGGTAACCGGCGGCTCTGGCGCGATCCGCCGGCATATCACCGTCGGGGTCCTGGTGGGCGAAGTAGTTGCCGTAGGCCATTGCCTTGCTGTGCCCTTGCGCGGCGGCGCCCAGGGCGGCGTTCCAGGTTAATGGCCGTGCGGCGGCGAAGCGTTGGCGCCCACACATGCGTGGCCTGGCTCTTGCCGCGTTGACCTGCGCCAGCAACGTCTTGCCCGCAGCGCGCGAATCGCCGATACGCCCGTCGAGCACCGGTTGCGCCAGCACCACCCGCCATTCGCTGCGGGCACGAGTGACACCGATGTCGGCGTATTGGGTATCGAGCAGCGCCCCACAGTAGTCGCTCTGGAGCATGTCGAACGCCTCATCGGCATCTTGCGCGCCGACCAGGCGGATGGTCCGTACCGTTACAGCCTGATAGCCGTTAGCCTTCAACCCCTCCCGCATACCACCGCCATAGCCGATCGGCAAGGACAAGTCCGATTTCAGCGCCAGTGGCCGTAACGGCCTGACCGCACGCCCCGCGCAGCGGTCGGGATCGGCGCGGTAATCGTTGATGACTTCCACCAGTTGCCGTTCCCCGCTGGCATGGGCGGGGCTGGCGAACAGCGGAAACAAAGGCATCAGGCACAGCGAAATAAAGCGGCAGCAGCGGACAGTCGGGCGCATGAACAGACAGCTCTGATGAGTTGACGACGATAAGGGTGGGATAAAGATGAGCAATAACCGCATGAGCGCTTCATTGGGCGAGCGTCTTTTACGGCACGGCTATGACTGCGGGTCTCAAAACTGGTTCACGAGGGGAACAGACAAATTTGACGGCTACGCTGAGAGGGCCGATTCAGACGGGTCACGAGCCTGGGACAGCAGACGCTCGCACTGGTAACGTACTGACATCATTCGAGTGGTACAGGGACATGACTAAGACCAAGGGCAACAAGGATTGGGTCAAACGCTCAGCGCAGCCGTTGAAGATGGAGCGCATCGAAGCCTTTTTTGGCGGCCATGGCTTTACGCCGCATCGCCACGATACTTACGCCATCGGGCGAACGCTGTCGGGTGTACAAAGTTTCCAGTACCGCAAATCCCAGCGCCACAGCCTGCCCGGTAAAACCATCGTCTTGCACCCGGACGAGGTGCATGACGGTGAGGCCGGTACCGAAGCGGGTTTTCATTACCGGATGATCTACATCGAACCTGCCCTGATTCAGCAGGTGCTGGGCGGCAAGCCGTTGCCATTTATCGAGGGTGGCTTATCGAGCGACCCACGGCTGGGTGCCGCAACCCAGGTACTGCTGCAAAACCTCGACGCTTGCATCGACCCCCTGGAAGAAGACGATGCCATTTACGATCTCGCGCAGGCGCTGGATACGCTCTCTGGTCAGCGTGGGCGGCGCAAGTCATTTGATTTTGCAGCGGCCGAGCGCGCGCGTGCGCTGATTCATGACTCGCTGGATCGAGTCATTACCCTGGATGAGTTATCCCAGGCGAGTGGTCGAGACCGGTGGAGCCTGAGCCGTGATTTTCGGGCGCTGTACGGCACAAGCCCCTATCGGTACATGACCCAGCGCCGGCTCGACCTGGCAAGAGCATTGATGATTGGGGGCCACTCGATGGCAGAGGCGGCCGTATGCGCAGGTTTTTTCGACCAAAGCCACATGACGCGTCAATTCGTCCAGACCTACGGCGTCTCCCCCGGCCGGTGGCTGAAGAGGTTGGGCCTTGATTGAGCAGGGTCCCGGCCAACTTGCACAATCATGCAATACGCAGCGTTAGGTCATCCCTAGAGTCAGGGCTCGATATCTTGTCCAATGAGGGTGACTTAAATGAATTCCCAGGCCTGCACCGCGATTAACTTTGCCGAAAAATATGCCTTGTTCAGCGAGCAATGGGCGCCAAAGGTGATTGCCGAAATGAACGACTATCAGTTCAAGGTGGTGAAAATCGAAGGCGACTTTGTCTGGCATTCCCATGCCGATACCGATGAAGCCTTCATCGTCCTTGAAGGCGAGCTTCGCATCGATCTTCGGGAGCGGGCCGTCGTGGTTGGGCGGGGAGAAATGTACGTTGTCCCCAAGGGCGTCGAACACAAGCCTTATGCAGAACGCGAGGTGAAACTGTTGCTGATCGAGCCGCGAGGTGTGCTGAATACCGGTGATCAAGCCGGGGAAAGAACCGCAATGAATGATGTGTGGATCTAGACGTTTTGGTGGTTTTTGCCGGCCTTTTCGTTGAAACGATTCGATGGAGGCCGGCAAAATGCCTCTCGTCGGGAGATAAAGCAGCTATTGCGCGCTTTTCAGCTATTCTTGCGGCATCTGGAGGGTGCCATTACGTGCTGGCACACGATGCGCAGGGAAGGGAAAGACAAATGGATGATGTGCATTGCGTGCAAGTTATCGCTGTGACTGGCGGTAAAGGGGGCGTGGGCAAGACAACGGTAGCGGTTAACCTCTCGTTGGCGTTGGCAAAAATGGGGCGGCGCGTCGTATTGCTGGATGCCGATCTTGGCCTGGCGAATATCGATATTCTGCTGGGGCTGACTCCGCGCTACACACTGGCCGATGTTCTCGAAGGGCGTTGCGAGCTGTCCGAGGCACTCATGCCTGGGCCTGGAGGCATTCGTGTGGCCCCGGCTTCTTCTGGTTTGCAGAACATGACTCATCTGGAGCCTGCGCAATACCGCGCGCTGATCCAGGCCTTTAGCGATATCGGCGACAAACTGGATGTGCTGATCATCGATACGGCCGCCGGTATCGGTGGCTCAGTGATCAACTTCATCCGCGCGTCTCAGGAAGTGCTGGTGGTGGTGTGCGATGAACCCACCTCGATCAGCGGCGCCTACGGGCTGATCAAGTTGCTCAACCTGAACTACGGTCTGCAGCGTTTTCGCGTGCTGGCCAACATGACGGGCAGTCCGGCGGAAGGCCGCAATCTGTTTGCCAAGCTGGAAAAGATTACCGAAATGTTCCTGGATGTCTCGCTGCAATACGTCGGCGCGGTGCCGAACGACGAAAGTGCGCACAAAGCCGTGCAGAAGGGACGCGCAGTGTTTGAAGCCTTCCCTCGTTCCAAGTGTGCTCAAGCTTTCCAGGCTCTTGCTCACAACGTCGACAGCTGGCCATTGCCGACTCATCCGAGAGGGCACGTGGAGTTCTTCGTTGAGCAACTCGTGCATAATTCCGGCAGGTGAGGCTGTCGACGGCGGCAGCCCGTCGTTAGCTCAGCCGCGAAACGTGTTTCACAGCTTGTAGCCAATCTGCCGCAACAAATTCTTGCGCCACAGGATGTCTTCGTCGCCTTCAATGCCATCGGCACAGAAGCCATCCACGACGCCCAGGATCGCGCGTCCCTGCTCCGTCTCGGCAAGAATCACTTCGGTTGGATTGGCTGTTGCACAAAAAATGCGGCACACCTCTGGCACCATTTTGACGGCGTTCAACACGTTCAGCGGATAGAAACCGTCGCCGAGGAAAATGATGAAGCTATGGCCGGCGGCGATGGCTTGCGCGTTTTTCTGCGCAAGCTCGATCATGGCGGTATTGGTGCCAGACCATCGCACCAGGCATTTGCCGGAGGCTTCACAAAAAGCCACGCCAAACTGGATACCTGGCACGGCGTTTATCAACGCTTCGTGGAGGTCTTCAACGGACTTGATGAAGTGCGTCTGACCAAAGATGAAATTCGTCGCTTCCGGTTTGTCGATTTTCAACGTGATGAGTTGCATCTCAAACGCCTCCTGTCACGATGTCGCGGACCGGCATCGGGCCTCTATTCAAGCCGGGACGATCTCCTGCTCCTCTGGCTGTGTCTCCGGGTGGATGCGAACATCACCCAGTCTCCTCAAGGGATGCCCAGTTTCCGGCTGAACTTCTCGAAATCCCGGGCACTGATTTCGTGCTCGATCTGCAACCGCACGATCATGCGATTCCATTTGGTCAGTAACTTGAGCCGGCTCCTGATTGCAGTCCTTTGCAGAGGAATACAGATGAATATTAGCTCCAATTTGACCACCAGCCAGGGCGCCAGGATTCAGTCTGTGGGCTGTCGTCGTACCTTAACGCGGTTTCATTCGATAGGCCGTCGCGCTCCAGTACCGGTTACCATTGCTGGTATGGCGAATCCATCCGGTAGCCTCCAGATGCTTGGCAATCATTCGATTCATTATTCCATGACCGAGCAGTAAAACAGGCCCTTCGTCGGCAAGGGATTGAAGCCGTTGAGCTGCCGTATTGGCGCGCATTCTGGCCTTACTGGCTGACTCGACCTTCCCCGAGAAACCGCACAACCATAAAACACGAAGAATAAATGCCCACGTAAACGGTGAAAGGCGCGGCAGTGTCCATCGTCCATGGGGCAGTTGCGCTTCGCAGAACATATCATCGACAACGCTGGCTTGAAGGCCTAGCGCTCGAACCGACGTCAGCGCCCGGGGCGCACTGCTCGACACGATCATTCTGGCGGTACGCGCCAGCGCCACACTCGATTGCGGGGCGGGTTGGTCGATGATTTCTGACAGGTCGTATTGCTCGATCCAGCGTTTCATATCGCGCGCTGAAACTTTGTCTTGCACGGCCAGATCTGGCTGGCCATGACGCATCAAGATGATTTCCTTTTCCACTGTTGCTACGTCCTTGTTTTGCTATTCCGTGAGTGGTTGCACCCATCGGAGATTTGAAGGCAAACGCCCCGTTGTGGGTCAAACTGCAATGCCTGCGTTGTAGTTCTGTCAGCGATACTCCAGAGGCAGGCGAGCGACAATCATTATGAAGAGGGATAACCACCATGAGCAAGGAGACGGCCGGTTCAAAGGACACTGAGGGGCAAGGCTCTGCCTCTGCGCTGATCGAGGCGAAAATCAAGGCACTGGATGATTGGCGGGGCGAGACGCTCGCTCGGGTTCGAGCGCTCATCAAACAGGCCGACCCCGATGTGGTCGAGGAGTTGAAGTGGCGGGGTGTTCCGGTGTGGTCCCATGCCGGCATCATCTGCACCGGCGAGACGTACAAGAATGCGGTGAAGATGACGTTCGCCAAGGGCGCCTCGCTGGAAGACCCTTCAGGACTGTTCAACGCCAGCCTCGATGGCAACACCCGGCGTGCCATCGATATTCATGAGGGCGACCGGATTGATGAAACAGCCTTGAAGGCGCTGATCCGCGCCGCCGTGGCACTCAATCTGTCGTAGCGCCGTTCAGTCGAGCACAGATTCCGGTTCATCCAAGTGATCGATGTGCTTGAAACGCTCGACCAGAAAATCGATCAGGCTGCGCACTCGCGCCGACAGGTGCAACTGTTGCGGGTAGATGGCATAGACATCGGCGCGGGTCGGTGTCTGGTCCTCCAGCACCAGGCGCAAACGGCCACTGCGCACGTAGCGGGCGATGTCCCATTCGGCCCGCAGCAGAATCCCATGACCTTCCAGCGCCCAATTGAGGGCCACTTCACCGTCGTTGCAGCCTAACGCGCCACGCACTTTGACGTTTTGCGTGCGCCCGCCGTTGGTAAAGCTCCATACGCCGTAGGGCGTTTCGTTTTGCCGCAGGAAGATGCAGTTGTGTTGCTGTAAATCCGCCAGGCGTTGCGGCACGCCAGCCTGGCGACCTACACCACGGCGGTGAAACATGCGTCGTTCATGGACTTTGTGATGAACATCATCCCCGACACCATCGTGGATGCCTTCGCCAAAGGCAACGTCCTGCAAATCTTGCTGTTCTCCATTCTGCTGGGTGTTGCCCTGGCGCATGTCGGGCCGCGCGCAAAAGTGTTCGGACCTTCAACCCGGACGACCAGGCGATCTACTACACCATCGCAGCGATCTTCATCGCCCAGGCGACCAACACGCCGCTGGCCCTCATGGACCAGTTGATCGTGCTGGCGGTGCTGATGTTCACCTCCAAAGGCTCGGCGGGGGTGACCGGTTCGGGGTTCATCATCCTGGCGGCGACGCTGTCCTCACTCGGCACCATTCCGGTGGCGGGCATGGTGCTGTTGTTGGGCGTCGATCGGTTCATGTCGGAAGCACGCGCGATTACCAACACCATTGGCAACGGCGTCGGCACCATGGCCATTGCCAAATGGGTCGACGCGTTGGATACGGTGAAGATGAACAAGGCGCTGAACGGGGAGGGCGCGGAGGCAAAGCCCGAGATGGCTCAGGCGGACGTTATTGCTGTTCCTTCATCGATGACAGCAGGGCGGTTGAACAACTAGCTTCTTCCCCTCGCAGCTGACGGCTCATGTCATCGCAGCTTTGCGACCAGGCCGTCAGCCACATCGACATCTCGGGAGACTGTTCGGCCAACCCCAGCTCGCGGACGAACTCGACCGGTGCAACCGTGCCTTTGGCCGAGCGGAACAGACCCCGCATGATGACGACGCCGATTACCCGGCCTTTGCTCACGAAGCGGTGCTCCATAAAGCTCCATTTATCGTCCCAGCCGAGTATGCGGGTATGAATCTCGAACGATTCGAACAGCTTCAGTTCACGCCGAAACTTGCCCCAGGTATCGCCAACGATCGGTACAGCCTTGTTGCGCAAGGCTACTCGAAAGGCGCCGCTGCGCAGCGTGAAATCCATGCGGCCTACGTCGGCCAGGGTGAAATAGCGGCCATTGGTGACGTGCCGGTTGAGGTCGAGGTCGAGCGGCCAGACGCGCATACGGATGACGGTGGTGGCCAGGCCGTCCACCGGTTTGCGCCATGGGCGACGGAACAGCATGAGGATAAGTCGAAACCAGAGATTCATAAGTACGCCGAGGATTGAATGACCGGTGAACTTTAGGGGGCGGAAATCGGATAAGGTAGGTGCACAAATGACTTTTTTCATGCGAAAAGCGCAATCTGGATGATTCATGCACGTCACCCTGCTACTGGCTGATCAATGCTCCGCCGCCAGCGCCACCCTGGCGCTGGAGGTGCTCAGTGCCGCCAACCTGTTCGCCGATACCGCCAGCGCGCCGTTTGAGGTGGTTGCCGCCTCGCTGGATGGCGCCAATGTCGCCGCATGGGGAGGGCAAACGCTGCGCGTGGACCGATCCATCGCCGACATCACCCGAACCGATCTGGTGCTGATCCCGGGGTTTCTCTTTACCCTGAAAGACGCCTTGCCGGCATTTTCCGGTTATGGGCCGTGGCTGCGTCAACAGCACGCGCAGGGTGCCGTCGTGGCTTCCATGTGTACGGCGACGTTCATGCTCGCAGAGGCGGGAATGCTGGACGGCGTTCGTGCCACCACGCACTGGGCCTTTGCCGATCTTTTTCGTCGCCGGTATGCAGACGCCTGTCTGGAGGCGGCGCAGATCCTCTGCGAGGACAATCGCGTAATCACCAGCGGCGGCGCGACGGCTGCCATGGACCTGTTGCTGCATCTGATCCGCCGCTTCGCATCACTGGAGCTGGCGCAGAAGTGCGGCAAATACTTGCTGGTCGACAATGCGCGCAGCGAGCAATCGGTCTATGTCATGTGGTCGATGCCGAAGAACCATGGGGATGGCGAAATCCTGCAGGTTCAAGCGTGGCTGGAAGATCACTTCCATCAGCCGCTGCTGATCAATGACATGGCCGAGCGATTCGGATTCGGCGTCAGGAACTTCAAAAGGCGTTTCAAGGAAGCCACCGGTTACACGCCGCTGACCTATCTGCAAACACTGCGTCTGGAAAAGGCAAAGCAGTTGCTCGAATCCACACGAATGACCCTGGACAGCATCACCTACAAAGTCGGCTACGAGGACAGCAACTCATTTCGCAGGCTTTTCCAGCAGCGCGTGGGCCTGCTGCCGGCGGCTTACCGGAAGAAGTTTCAAGCGAGTGGGAGTTGAGTGGCATCCGCTTTTTATCGAGCCGCAGCGCTCGGACGAACATAGTAATTGTCGAACTCGCCGCTTTCGACGAATTGGAAGCCATGACGGATGTAAAACCGATTCGAAGCGCTCTCTTTGAGCGCGCCCACTCTGACAGAGAGCGCGGCGGCATCCGCTTCTTTGAAAATCTGTTCGAGGACAGCAGAGCCTACACCTGTTCCCTGGGCATTCGGTCGCACGTACAAGTGGTCAAGTAGCAGTTCGTTCAGCTGAGGCTTGACCACAATAAAACCGACTCGCTCACCGGCCAGCTCAATGTGACGCGTGTTGCGACAATCAAAACCGTTGATAAAACGCTCACGTGCACGTATCGGATCAAATCGCCCAATCCGTTCAAGACTTTCGCGCATGGCCTCAATTCGAATGGCCACAAGATTGTCCAGGTCGGCGGGGTGAGCCGGAACCAACATTACTAGAGGACTTTCAACAGGTATGACGGACATCGTTTGCACTCTAATTATCATCACGGGGAGCCAGCGCCAGTACGATGGATTTCATTCTGGCTCTCCTGCAGCGGCGTTAATGGAGCAAAGAGAGTTATAGATTAGCTTCAAGGCTTCGATGTGGGCGCCAGTCATGATGAAATAGCCACCCGCTTTTGCTGTCAGCCGCACCTGATTTGGAGCCGAACATGAAAAACGCCGTCGTACTCACCTTGGCCTTGATGCTCAACATGGGGTTGTTCAGTACGCAAGCAGTAGCGGCTGGCAATGCTGAGGCGGGCGAGAAACTGTTCAAGCGAATCTGCGGCGGCTGCCATCAGGTAGGGAGTTCGGCGCGAGGTTTTTTTGGTCCGCAACTCAATGCGATTTTCGGGCGCCCTGCGGGCAGCACGGCGGACTACCAGTACTCAGACGCGATGAAATCATCAGGCGTCGTCTGGACCCGCGAAACTCTCACCGCCTACATCGAAGCGCCAAAAACAGTGGTCCCCGGCACCCGCATGATTTTCTGGGGCCTCAGCGATCCGGAAAAGATCGAAAACCTGTTGGCCTATCTGCAGACGTTTCAGCCGCAATGATCGGTGCCTCATCGATCCGTTTTTTTAAGTGTCGAATGATATCAATGGGCCACTTCATCCGTTAGAGTATGCACCGCCCGAGAGATGGATCCCGGGTATTTCTAATGGAGTGACACAGTGAATTACCTCAGCAAAGCGGTTGCCGTAGCCCTGTTTGGCCTGGTTCTGGCGGGTTGCACCGGCACCCCGATGAAGACCCAGCAATACGACAGCAGCCAGTACACCGTTGTCGGCCACAGTGAAGCGACCGCCACTGGCCTGCTGCTGTTCGGCGTCATCCCGATCCAGCAGAACAACCGCTTCATCCGCGCTCAGGACGCGGCCATCAAAGCCAAGGGCGGCGATGCCATGATCAACACCCAAGTGCAGGAAAACTGGTTCTGGGCTTGGGTCCTGACCGGCTACACCACCAAAATCTCCGGTGATGTGGTCAAGCTGAAAACCGTTCAGTAAGTGCAGTGCGCCTTCAGTCATTTCAGCTGCGGCGCATTCCTTGTAGCAGCTGCCGAGCTCGCGAGGCTGCGTTCGGCTGCGAAGCAGTCGTGAATCCGACTGACGCGGTCTGCCTGATGCACCGCAAGTTCTGATCTTACGACTGCTGTGCAGCCGAACGCAGCCTCGCGAGCTCGGCAGCTGCTACAGATCGCATTACGGCTTAGGACATCGACCGGGGTGAGGCACATCCAGATGCCATCACCCGGCTCATTGATCGAACCTCACGCCCACGCTTTTCCGAGTTCCTCCAGACCGGCGTTTTGCAGGTCCTGCGGGTTCATGACCACACGGAATTTGCAGTTGGCCTGGAAGTTGAGGAAGAAGGGTTCCGCATACCCGGGTATTTCGGAGGGATCCACGATATCGATCAAAAAAATCCCATTTCGCATGCCATCTTGCTCGGTGAAATAAGTCGCCTCGGGCTTAATGGTGTCCAGGATACGGTTCATGATTTCGCCGACCTTCCCCGACCTGACAAACGCGTTGAAAGGCTCATGGGGAAACTCGACCATCAGTAGCATTTTCATTATTTGATACTCAGTTTGAAGTGGCGCACTCCTTACCCGGATCCTTACTCCTGGTTTTGATGCCGCAAGCCGTGCCCGCGGTGTGTGTGGTTAAGAATAGCGAAGGGTGAGAGGGCGTCGGGGCGGGGTTACGGACGGTCGTAGTTGATGATTCAGCGCGGGCGCTAATTCGCTGAAACCCGCATCTATGCTGCTTCGGGCGAACATCGATGCAGTCGGGTACTAAAAAAAGGAATGAAAAAACCCGGCTGATGAGGCCGGGTTCTTTGGTCGAGTGTTGCGGTAAAGCCACTCACTCATGCTGCACGGTTTTCGATCAGACGATCCGAACCACCTTCAGCGACGCGGTTTTCGATCAGACGATCCGAGCCGCCTTCAGCGACGCGATTCTCGATCAGACGATCCGAGCCGCCTTCAGCGACGCGGTTTTCGATCAGACGATCCGAGCCGCCTTCAGCGACGCGATTCTCGATCAGACGATCCGAACCACCTTCAGCGACGCGATTCTCGATCAGACGATCCGAACCACCTTCAGCGACGCGGCTTTCAATCAGGCGATCCGAGCCGCCTTCAGCGACGACCGGGTGAGCAGGGGAAGCGGCGAAAGCGTTTACTGCAAAAACCGAGAAAGCGATGCTGAGAAGGGTTTGGCGTTTCATGATGGTGTGCTCCGGGGTGTTATTGGTTGGGTATGGAGCGGATGTTACGCCGGAGATTTTTTATGAGAACTTCATTGACGTGATGGTGACTATCGACGTCAACAATGGTTGAAACGTGGTGGGCAACCCCAGCCAATCTGGCGGTGCTGGGAGTGATGCTCTATGCCGCTACAGCCAGGCTGACAACGGTGGTCAGCGGTGTAAAGAACCACTTACTTCAGCGTGAATGTTGCTTTGAGCGGCATGACTACCTTGCGCAAGTTGTCTTTGAGGGTGATTTCCAGCGTCCAGACGCCTACGGGATCGTCAGGCTCACCGATGAAACCGATCACGGGGGCGGCGAGATACATGTTGTTCGGATCCCCTTTAAGACGCCCTTGAAAACAAACGGCATCTCGCTGATTGATTGATTCTGTACCGTTCGGCCTTGTGGCTTTCAAATCGCACGTGATGTTGGCTTCGTGATTGGCATTGAGCTTCGGGTTTGCAAAAAACGTAAGCGCGAAGATCCTTTCACCTCGGCTGACTATTTGGGCTTCGGTAAATACTGGAGTGGTTTCGGCCGGCGTATTCCACTTTTTCTCCCAGTCGGGATCGGAAGTGATTAACAGCGAGCCACCAAACTCTCCGATGGTTCGTCTTGATTCAGTGTCCGGGATTGGATTGCCGTTTGAATCCTTCCAGTAGCCGGCCTGTGCACTTGTCCATGAAAGAGAAATCACGATGAAAGCGGTGAGCAATCGACGGTTCATGAACGACTCACTCTCAATAGACGATGGAAATGGCGTAATGCCTATGTGAAATGCCTTGCTCCGCTTGAGTGTAGCGGCAGAAAACGCGCTTACACGAACAGGTCATAGGACAGTTTGCCGATCAGGATCAGCAGCAACACCAGGAACAGCGCCCGGACAAAGGGCACGCCTTTATGTACCGCCAGCCAGGTGCCGGTCAGTGCGCCGAGGATGTTGAATGCAGCCATGGGGATGGCGATCAGGTAGAGCACGTTCCCCGTCGGAATGAAGAACATCAGCGCTGCTACGTTGGTCGCGATGTTCACCAGCTTGGCCGACGCCGAGGCATGCAGGAAGTCGAAGGCGAAGCAGCGGATAAACAGGAAGATCAGGAAGCTGCCAGTGCCGGGCCCGAACAGTCCGTCGTAGAAACCGATGGCGCCGCCGATGACGATCGCCAGCAGTTTTTCCTTGGTGCCGATGTGCATGGGCTTGTGCAGGGCACCGAAGTCCTTTTTCCAGAAGGTGTAGATCGCCATCAGCACGATCAACACCAGCACCGCCGGCCGGATCACCGACTGGGGCACGAACGACACCGTCGCCGCTCCGAAGAAGGACATGACAAACGCCGCGCAGGCGGCGGGGATCACCAGACTCCAGTTGATCACCACCTTGCGCACGAAGGATCGGGCCGCGAATGCAGTGCCGCAGGCTGCCGCAACCTTGTTGGTCCCCAGCAGCGCCGCCGGTTGTGCCGTGGGTAGCACGTTGAACAGCGCGGGTATCTGGATCAGTCCACCGCCGCCCACCGCCGCATCGATCAGGCCGGCAGAGAAGGCGAATACGCAAAGGATGACAATATCGATCATGGAATCAGGCTCTGACGGTGAAAGATGGGTGAGAGTCCGGGGTTGAACGGAAGGTTAACCAAAGCGCTTTTTTTGTGTTGCAATGCCACGTTGTGAAAAGTGCAACGAGGTGGCGCATGGCATTGGATATGTTGGGGGAACTTGAAGCCTTCGCGACGGTGGCTCGCAAGCGCAGCTTCGTCGCGGCAGCACGAACTCTGGGGCGCTCTCCCAGCGCGCTGACCCGCGCAGTTCAGGCCTTGGAGGAAAGTGTCGGAGTCAAGTTGTTCAATCGCTCCTCCAATGCCGTGAGCTTGACCGAGGCGGGTGAGCGCTTGTTGCCTCACGCTTACAAAATGCTGGATCTGCAACGTGAGGCGGATGAAGACCTGGCCGGCATCAGTGGCCAGGCCTACGGCTGGGTCCGCTTTTCCGCCCCCGAGTTTCTCGGGCACGGGGTATTGCCCCGGCTGATCGCGCAGTACGCCGAGCGTTATCCGGACGTGAACGTCGATGGGATTTTCACCGATGAAACCATCGACCCGGCCAAGAGCAAACTGGACTTCTCGATTCGCGGCGGGTATCCGCAATCCAGTGACCTGATCGGCTTTCCACTCTGGAGTTATTCACGTTATCTGTACGCCAGCCCCGAGTATCTGGAGCGGCACGGGATGCCCGACTCCATCGAGGCGCTGGAGGCGCACTCGCTGATCCTGCACACGGCGCCGCGGATTCTCAAAGAGTGGAATTTTCGCAGTGAGGCGCAGGCCATCAGCGTTCGGGCTCATCCCAAATTTCGCTTCAACTCCGGTTCGGCGGTGTTCCAGGCGGCCCTGGCAGGCCTCGGTATTGCCCGCCTGGCGGACTGGCTGGCAGAGCCCGAAGTGCAAGCGGGGCGCCTGCTGCGGGTCTGTCCCGAGTACAAACTCACCTCCAGCAGTGGTGAGAGCCCGCAGATGCACGCGGTGTACCCGGCCGGGAATCTGCCGCAGCGGGTGAAGTCGTTGCTGGAGATGATCCGTGGTTTTGGTGAAAGTCTTGATCGAAAGCATGCAGTAACGCTCCAGGGGGCCTGACGCATCACGAATCGCGGACATAAAAAAGCGGGCGCCACTCGGCTGCCCGCTTTCATTTCACTTCACCGCTTGCGCCCGCAAGCGCCAAACGACCGGTTTCAGCGCTTGATCCGGGAAATCTTGGTTCCTTCGATGCTGACCCCAGCCATTAATCCCTGCTGGTCGAAAATGAACGCGTAAGCATCGTCCTTCAGCGTGGAGCTGGACAGATTCTTCGCCACCCCTTCATCAACCACAACAACAGTGGGGCCTACGCCAATTTCCCAACCCTTGGTTTCACGTAAATAGTTCACGGCTTTATCGGTCATCAGGAACACCACATAGCCATATGACTGGGCGCCTGCCTGCAACCCCCAGGACCCGGTTACGGAGTTGTAATAGTCCTCGACTTTCTTACCCATCAACAATTCGCCTTCGCCATAGCTGCCGCCAAACACCAGGCCCGCCTTGATGATTTTCGGGAAGACAAGAATCGCTTTAGCGTCGTGTGAGATTTTTTCGGCAACTGGTCTGGCCTTGTAGAGCGTTTGCAACGCTTGCCGAGAGTCGACATTCAGATCCTCGGCGGTTGCCGCACCAGCAGTGTTCAGGAAACTTGCCGATGCCAGTGAGGCTGTCGCAAGGACGATCGATAGGAAGAACCGCATTGACTGAGTCATGTTAGTACTCCGATACGGGAGCATTGGATGTGAGCAGCAGTCAGCACCTGCCCTCGGCAGAATCCGGGCCTGCTGAAATTATCCGGCGCACCCTAAAGTGTGTGAGCTACTGGCGTCGCCCTTGAATGAAGCAGGCCAGAGGCCTGTGATCAGTAGCGATGCCATCACTGGTTTCGACCTCTGCGTGTTGGCCGGGTTCGAAAAAAACAAAACGGGTGCCTGACAAGGCGCTGGCATCATTCAAGTACTGACAAACCGAGTACACACCTTGCCAGCAGGGTGAAATGATTTGAATCCAATGCGCTCCTTGTAGAGAATCGCCGTCTTTGCCTCGAAAGGATGCGGGCGATGAAGTTCGAAGGGACTTTCCAATACATGGGCATTCACGGGATCGTCTTCAACGTCTCGCAGATCACCCTCAACGACAGCGAACGTGGGCGCCTGCGCGAGTTGCATTTTGGCGAGGCGAAAAGCGCCCATTATGAGGTCAACAGCAAGGTCGTCGAGCTGTACGACAAGATGCAGGCCAAGAGCTTGCCGTGCGTGATGATGATCGGTATCTCCAAGCCGCTGACCCGGCAACAGGGCGACGCCCTCAATGCCCAGCGCACCACCATCGCCAACCTTGCAGCCACTGCCTTCACTGCCGCCACCAAAGCCGTGGCCCCCTCTTACGTGGCAATACCTGTAGGCGCCGGTGTGCGCACGTATGCCAATGAAATCCTACCCACCTACCATGCGGGCGACGTACTGGTCAGCATTGAGGCGCAGGTCAACGGCGGTATCGGCCCGCAACGCACCCTTTCGACATTGATCATCAAGACCTGACTGGAGACGTACATGTCCGTAATTACTCAATTGGTCATTGCCTTGGTGTTGTCCTTTCTGCTTGATCAATTCCTCAAACCGTATCTGCTACGCAAGTGGCTAGGAGTGGTGTTGGTGGCGGCGGGTGCGATTGGCTGCGTTGTGGCAGGTCAGATCCGCTTGTTGGGGTTTGATCTGGGGTTGCTGTCGGTTTTTGCCGTGGCGATAGGGATGGGATTGTTCATGAAGCGGCGGCGGTTCGAGCAGATTGACTGAAGGGATGTAGGGATTTATCGCTACCAGGGATTAGTCCTATCGCTATGCAGGAGCTGTACAACATCGCGATAAAGCGTTCACGCCATATCAAAAAAAAACGGGCGCCGGTCAGCGCCCGTTTTCATTTACTCCGCCGTCTGCGCCCGCAAGCGTCGGCCAATCACATCCATCAAGTCATAGCCGTAGGACTCGTATGTAAAGCTGGCGTGATTCACTCATCCGTCGATCGTTCGCTTTCGGCCTAGCCCGGAAGCAGCCATTACACATCCAAATCCACAAAACAGGACCGCGTTATTCCCAGTCCCCTAGCGTAGAATTTCCAAAACACCAGCCCCCACCCGAGACGGACCCTCAATGCAAACCCCAGCCAAACCCCAACACCCCCTCTGGCAAACCTACCTCCTGTTCCTCGCCCCCATGGTCCTCTCCAACTTCCTCCAGGCCATGTCCGGCACCGTCAACAGCATCTACATTGGCCAATTGCTCGGCACCCAGGCGTTAGCGGCGGTGTCCGGCATGTTCCCCGTGGTGTTCTTCTTCATCGCCCTGGTTATCGGCCTCGGTGCGGGCGCTGGGGTGTTGATCGGTCAGGCCTGGGGCGCCCGTGAGCCGCATCTGGTGAAGGCTATCGCCGGTTCGACGCTGCTGTTGGGGGCGATGATCGGGTTGGTGGCGGCGGTGTTGGGCAGTGTGTTTGCCCGGCCGGCGTTGCAGGGGTTGGGCACGCCGGGGGATGTGCTGGACGATGCGGTGGCGTATGCCCATGTGATGATGTGGATTTTGCCGTCGCTGTTGGTGTTTGTGTTGTTCACGCAGTTGCTGCGTGGGGTGAGCGATACGCTGTCGCCGTTGTTGGCGTTGGTGGTGTCGACGTGTGTCGGGCTGGCGCTGACGCCGGCGTTGATTCTCGGGTGGTTGGGGCTCCCGCCGATGGGGATTCAGAGTGCGGCGTGGGCGGGGTTGGTGGGTAACCTGTCGGCGATGGGGTGGCTGGCGTGGCGGTTGATTCGCAAGGGGCATCCGTTGGCGCCGGATCGGGAGATGTTTGCGGCGATGCGGCTCGACAGGGTCATCCTCGGCAAGGTGTTGCGCATCGGGCTGCCGACCGGGTTGCAGATGGTGGTGCTGTCGTTGTCGGAGCTGGTGATTCTGGCGCTGGTGAACCAGCACGGGTCCCAGGCGACGGCGGCGTACGGGGCGGTGACGCAGATCGTCAACTACGTGCAGTTCCCGGCGCTGTCGATTGCGATCACGGCGTCGATCCTTGGCGCGCAGGCGATCGGGGCAGGGCGCCTTGAGCGCATGGGGGAGATTTTGCGCACCGGGTTGTTGATCAACGTGTGCCTGACCGGCGGCCTGGTGCTGTTGGGTTATCTGCTGTCGCACTGGTTGCTGGGGTTGTTTCTTACGGATGATTCCACCCGGGCAATGGCCGAGCACTTGTTGCACATCATGCTCTGGAGCCTGTTGGTATTTGGTTTTCAGGCGATTGTCGGCGGCATCATGCGCGCCAGCGGCACGGTATTGGTGCCGGTAGCGGTGTCGATCGTTTGCGTGGTCGGGGTGCAGTTGCCGGTGGCGTATCTGCTGGATACGCGCTTCGGGCTGCCAGGGGTGTGGATGGCGTTTCCGGTGGCGTATCTGGGCATGCTGATGCTGCAGACGCTGTACTACAAAATGGTCTGGCAGCATCAGAAGATCGAGCGGTTGGTCTAGGGGGCGTACTCCATTAGTTTCCCCGCCGCGTTGTCGCCTTAAAGCGAGCCAGGCAAGGCGCAGGCTGCTGGGAATGGTTGTTCCCTTTCCAAGGCCTGCAACGCAGGCTGGCTCGCTTTAAGGCACAACCCGAAGGGCCGGGAAACTAATGGAGAACGCCCCCTAGGCCCTCGACGGTCCCTCAACTATTGCTCTTGAGCCAGGTTTCGAAGCGCGTCGGCCCGACGATGGGGTGCTCTCCCGGCGTCAGCGAGTGGTCATCGATCGGCGCGCCGAAGTAGGGGACCGTGTCGTCCGGTTGGGCCTGGCGCGGGTCGTTGGTATGTTGCAAAAACAAGCGCACGAACTCCACCAGCGGCCAGCGCTCAGGCCCGGCCACTTCCAGGGTGTTATTGCTCGGCGCTTGCACCGCGACTTTCGCCAGCGCCATCGCGACATCGGTTGCGGCAATCGGCTGCAACGCGGCGGAGGTCAAGCGCACGGTGTCGCCTTCCTGTACGCCCGAGTGGGAAATGGCCCCGATGAACTCGAAGAACTGCGTGGCCCGCAGGATTGTGTAAGGAATGCCTGAGTCCTTGATGAGTTGTTCCTGGGCCATTTTTGCCCGGAAATAGCCGCTGTCGAGCATGCGCTCGGTGCCTACCACGGACAGCGCGACATGGTGTTTGACCCCGGCGGCCTTCTCGGCGGCGAGCAGGTTGCGCCCGGAGGTTTCGAAGAACTCGAGCACGGCAGCATCTTCGAAGGAGGGCGAGTTGGCCACGTCGACCACCACATCGGCGCCTTGCAAGGCGTTTTGCAAGCCCTCGCCGGTGAGGGCGTTGACGCCGGTGCTCGGTGATGCGGCCAGGGTTTCATGCCCCAGGTCTTGCAGGTTTTTGCAGAGCTGCCTGCCGATCAGCCCGGTACCGCCAATCACGACGATTTTCATGACGAGTCTCCCGATGCGTGCGCAGTGGGGGGCGAGGTGTCAGCCCCGCTTGGACGTCGTATTTCTGGTCGGAGTGGGGGGCTGGCTTGGAATCCTGCAACCATTAAAGACCCGGAATGTCCTCAATGGCGCAAAGATTGGAAACTAGTCCGATAGATGGTCGGGGCCGGCCCATCCGGTGCAAAACCCATTATTGCTTCTGCTGATTTTCCGCCACAGCAGCTTTGGACTTGGAGAACCGATAGAACAGGTTGGGCTCGCTCACAATGTACAGCTCGCCGGAGGTGTCCATGGTCATGCCTTCGGCTTGCGGTATGGTTTTTTTCAGGTCATTCAGGCCGAGCAGGGAGCGGAAGCTGACGAAGTTGCCGTCCTGGTCCAGTTCGGTCACGTTGCTGGATTGCTCGCTCAATAACAGCAAGTGACCGGTCCGCGGGTCGTAGTAACCCTCGGAAAGGTCCAGGCCGAAGACGCTACGGTCGATCCAGTGGGTCAAGTCCTGGATGTGCACCTGCAACGGGCTGCCGATGGACGCCAGCATGCCCGTGACCGTAAACAGCTGCCGCGGATCGCGTTCCTTGATCGCGAAGATACGGTCATTGGCCGCATCATAGGTCACGCCTTCAAAGCCCTTGTTGTGTTCGCTCAGGTTGATCTCGATGGCAACGAACGGGGCGTTCTCGACATGGATCGGGCCAGGGCTGTCCGGCAAGGTGATGACGTACAGTCGCTGCAACTGTTCATCGGCGATCACTACGCGTCCGTTACCCAGGTAAGCAAGGCCTTCGGTGTCCTGGAAGCCGATCAGCGGGTAACGTTCAAGCAGATCGCCGTTGCGGTTCATGGCCACAATCTGCATGGGCCCACCATTGGTGATGCCCAGCAGTCGATCATGGTCCGGGTCATAGGCGATGCCGGACAGATTGGTGATGTCCGCGACAGGCTTGGCCTGGATCACGGCTTTATAGTCCGGCAGCCAGATATTTTTATCGGACGCCTGATTACCATGCCAAAGAGTTTTCCAGTACGCATACAGCTGCTGGTGAACCATGAAATGTGCAGAAACCACGTAGGCGCCAAGCAATACAACAATGAACAATATCCCCAGCTTCCCTCTCTTGCTCATGACTTGTCCTTGTCCCAGCTGAAGCGATAGACCTTTTTGGGTTGTCCGGGCTGGCATTGGCCGTTATCGGCATCGGCGCCGACGATCGACCATTGCGCGCGAGACGTTTCGCCGAGCTCATGAGCGGCCTCGGGATTGAAACACTTGCTCAGCACTTCGTCCGGGACCAGGGCGTAGGCATCACGGTGTTCGCGTAGCCATTGCGCCGCTTGTTCGACCGAGGAACTGCTCATCCCGAAATGCACGATCGGCTGCCGGGCGAATAACCAGTGGCCCTCGCGCCAGTCGACCAGCACCAGCTCGGCACCGTGGGTCATGGTCGCCGCCTGCGCCATGATCGCTTCGTGGGGGTTCGGACCTTCCTTGATCGGCTCGATGAACCCGCGGGCGAACCACAGAACGAACCAGCTCACCACCAGCGCCTGGAATACCCGCATACCGCGCGGACGTTTTCCGAACCAGCGCTTGAGCAGCCAGGGAATCAGCGGCGCCGCCACCAGCACCAGACCGGGCAACGCCGGATAGATGTACAACTTGCGCTTGCCGGTGCTCAGGCAGAAAAACAGCACCACCAGCACGACCCAGCTCAACAGCACCAGCACTCGACCGTCGTGCTTGCGCAGTTGCTTGCGCCAGGCCGGAACCAGCCACGGCAGGGCCAGCACCAGCGGCAGCCAGTATTGCGGGATCACGTTGACGAAGAAGTACCAGAACGGTTCGCGATGGTCCCACGCGGCGGCATAGCGTCCCGCTGTCTGGCGCAGCAGGATTTCTCGCGCATAGGCGACTTCTTCCGCGGTGCCATTGAGCACAATGGACAGTGCCAGAGGCAGCAGCCAGATCGCGATAGCCCCGAGCGCCACCAGAAAGCCCAGGAACCATTTGCGCTTCTGGCCGGGCATGGCCACCACGCCGGACCAGTTTTTGCGCACCGCGTAGGCATACGGAATCAGCATCAAGGCCGGGACGAAGCCGACCCCTTTGGTGATTATGCCAATGCCCATGGCGGCGCAGCCCACGTAAAACCAGCGCCAGGCTGGCCCGAGCAGCAGGTGCCGCGCCAGTCCGTACAGGCCCAGGGAGGTGAACAGAATCAACAGGCTGTCGATCTGGCCGGTACGCAGGATGCTGTAAGTCTGATAGGTGGCCAGGTACAACAGCGCGGCTATTCGACCGATGCGCTGATTCCACAGCCGGCGGCCCAGGTCGTAGACCACGGCCGTGACCGTCGCCGCCGACAACATCCCCGGAATATAAAGGGCGAGGGCGGGCAGGCCGGTGAGCCACGCGAAGAACGCCACCATCCACATGAAGACCGGCGGTTTATCGCCGTAGATCTCCGCAGCGCGGTGAGGGATGAACCATGACCCGTTGTGCAGCATCTCCAGCGCTACGCCGAGGAAACGTTCCTCGTCGACGTTTTGCGGTTGACGCAGCCCCAGGCCAGCGCCGATCAACAGCAAGGCAAGCAGCACCAGGCCCAGGCATTCGATGCTGGGCGACAGGGTTTTACGCATGGCTCAGTCCTTCAGGTGTTTGGTGCGGGCAATCAATTGCAAATTGCGCAGATAGACGATGGAACCAAAGGCCTGGCCAGCGATGAACACCGGGTCTGCCCGGTAAATGGCATAAGCGAGCAGCAGGGCGCTGCCGACAATGCTCAGGTACCAGAAACTCACCGGGATCACGCTGCGTTTTTTGTACTCGCTATACAGCCACTGCAGGATGAAGCGACCGGTAAAGGCGATCTGGCCAGCGAAGCCGACCACCAGCCACAGGGTTTCGCGGGAGAGGTTCATCCTTCGATCTCCTGCGCGTTGGTGTTCAACCGCGTGCGCTTGATCAGCCACCACACACCGAACAGGTCAAGAATACCCACCAGGGCGCGGTCGATGTTGCCGTATTTGGACACGCCCGCGGTGCGGGGCCGGTGGTTGACCGGGTGGACGATCATTCGGCCGTTGTGACGCTGGATCAGCGCGGGAATGTACCGATGCATGTGGTCGAAGTACGGCAGGCGCAGAAACGCCGCGCGTTCGATCAGCTTCAGCCCGCAGCCGGTGTCCGGGGTATCGTCATTGAGCAGGCGGCGACGCAGCCCGTTGGCAAAACGCGAAGCCCAGCGTTTGCTTGCGGTATCGCGGCGGTTGACCCGGTGCCCGGCTACCAGCTGAACGTCGACCAGACCCTTTTCACCGCGCACCAGCGCCAACATCCCGGGGATGTCCGCGGGGTCGTTTTGACCGTCGCCATCAAGCGTGGCCAGCCATTGCCCCCGGGCGGCGATTGCCGCGTGGTAGAGGGAGGTGCTTTGCCCCAGCGAGCGCTCATGGCGCAGGATGCGCAACGCGTCCAGGCCATTGTTTTTCAGCTGCCGCAGCTCATGCAGGGTGGAGTCGGTGCTGCCATCGTCCACCACAATGATTTCGTAGGCCTCACCGTTCAATGCGGCGTGGACTTCCTCAAGTAACGGCTTGAGGTTGTTTGCTTCATTCTTTGCTGGAATCAATACAGATACAAAAATGTCTTGGCTCATAGAGTCCTCTCCCTTGCTCCCTGGTCTATTTTTATCAAGGGCTAACGTTTTATATCTGATAGAAGTGGCGATACCACTTCACAAATTCCGCTACGCCAGTTTCAACCGCCACTTGAGGGCGGAAATCGACCCACTCGGCCAGCGCCGAAATGTCGGCCCAGGTCTTGATCACATCGCCTGCCTGTAGTGGCATGAAGTTGCGTTGGGCCTTGATGCCCAGCGCCGATTCCAGGCAGTCGACAAACTCCAGCAGTGGCACGGGTTGGCCACGGCCGATGTTGAAAATCCGGTTTACGCCAGCGCCCGGCTCGTTCGGCACCGGTGGCTTGGAGCGCAGGCGGGCGACGCTTTCAACGATGTCGTCGACATAGGTGAAATCGCGCGACATCTGGCCATGGTTATAGATGTCGATCGGCAAGCCTTTCAGGATCGCCTCGGTAAACTTGAACAGCGCCATGTCGGGGCGCCCCCAAGGTCCGTAAACGGTGAAAAAGCGCAGGCCGCTGGCCTTCAGGCCATAAAGGTGGCAATAGCTGTGCGCCAGCAGTTCATTGGCGCGTTTGCTGGCGGCGTACAGCGAAATGGGGTGATCGACGGCGTCTTCGACACAGAACGGCATTTTGCTGTTGGTGCCATACACCGAGCTGCTCGAGGCATAGATCAAATGCGCGGGGCGATGGTGCCGGCAAGCTTCCAGCACATTCAGAAAGCCCACCAGATTGGACTGCGCATAGACATCCGGGTTGTCCAGTGAATAGCGAACACCCGCCTGGGCGGCCAGGTGCACAACCTCGGTGAAAGCATGTTCTTTGAACAAGGCCATCAAGGCCGGTTTGTCGACGATGTCCAAGGCCTGGAAACGAAAGCCCGGCAAGGATTCAAGCTCTTTGAGCCGTGCGTGTTTGAGTTCTACGCTGTAATAGTCGTTGAGATTGTCGATACCGACGACTTCAAGGCCTTCTTGACACAAACGCTTGACGGTGTGATACCCAATAAAACCGGCGGCGCCAGTAACCAGAACCGTCATGAGGCCTGCGCCTGTGAGTGACTGATTCCGATTCTGCGCAAAGGGCGCTTTTGCATCACAATCCCCTGTAAGTACTCGCTGATCAGTATATTTTTTGGGCTTTTTGCCACCATTGGCTCCATGCCTTGCTCCATTGTATTGGTAAAGTTCTGTGCAGTGCACATCATGAGCCGCAGAAATGGCAGCCGTATACCCTGCCAGTTGGATTGTAAAAAAAACGTTAAGTAATTACTTCGTTTTTCTGACCACCTGCTTAAAGGCGTGCTGGTGTGAGGGTGCTCACAACGCGGCGCCTAGCATTTGCAGGTAGTTGGGGCTCTCGGAGATCGAGTTGTGGCCCGTGTCCGGTATGACCTGCAGCGAGGCCACGCCTTTGGCGAAATGGGTGTAGAGCCGGTCTGTGCTTGCGCGCGGTATGACTTCGTCGTGCTCGGCCGCAACCAACAGCGTCGGGACGGTGATGTGAGCGGCGTATTTCCAGGATTCGAACTTGTCCTGCAACAGCCATTTCACCGGGAACCAGGGAAACTGGCGGGCGGCGAGGTCTTCAAGGCTGTTGTAGGGCGTGATCAGGATCAGCCGCGACGCCGGGCGCTGGCTGGCCAGGCGCACGGCAACGCCTGAACCCAGGCTGCGTCCGATCACTGCAATATCGGGATGGCTGTTGTAGACATAGTCGAACAAGGCCATGGCGTCACGCTGAATCGCCTCCTCGGACGGCGACCCGGTACTGCCACCGTAGCCTCGGTAATGCAGCAAGTAGATCGCATGATCCGCAAACGCTTGCGAAAACCCGGGCAGGCTGCGGGAAACGTCCTCGGCATTGCCACCAAAGTAGATCAACGCCTTCGGCCCGTCGTGCGGCCTGACGGTCACCAGCACCTGCGCGTCGGCGACTGACAAGGTAAGAAGCGATTCGGGTGTGTCGATGGCGCGAGGTTGCGGGTAGTAGATGAGGGCCCGTTGAAACACGAACAGCGCGACGCAGAGCAGCAGGTATGCAACGGCAATGAAAGCGAAGAGAGACACCAGGGTTCGCGACATTCGGCTAAGTTTAGTGGACGGCATGGACTGCTTCGGGCCTTGAGACAGCTATTGCTGGAGCGTCGCCAGAGTGTAGTCCAGCAATTTCAGCTGTGCAGAAGCGCCGCCCAATGCCCGTGTGGGTGCGAGCACCTGTGGCGAGGGGGCTCGCCCCCGTTGGGTCGCGAAGCGGCCCCAAAACCTGCAATCGCGGTACACCACATGCAATGGTTTACGACTGCTGTGCAGCCGAACGGGGGCAAGCCCCCTCGCCACACGGAGGCAAGAACATGCTGACCCGAGCCATTCCTTCCAGCAACGAGCCGTTGCCCATCGTCGGCCTGGGTACTTATCGCGGTTTTGATGTCACGCCAGCCGACGCTGCTTACAAGCAACTGCAGGCGGTGCTCAGCGCGTTGTTCGAGAAGGGTGGAAAGGTGATCGACAGTTCGCCCATGTACGGTCGCGCCGAGCAGACCACCGGTGAGCTGCTGTCGATCCATCGCCCTCGCTCGCCGGCCTTCCTGGCCACCAAGGTCTGGACCCGTGGCCGCGAAGAAGGCATCGCGCAGATGGAGCAGTCGTTCAAACTGTTGCAGACCGACCGGATCGACCTGATGCAGATTCACAACCTGCTGGACTGGAAAACCCATTTGCCGACCTTGCGTCAATGGAAGGCAGAAGGGCGCATCCGCTACATCGGCATCAGCCATTACACGGCGTCGGCCTACGACGAAGTGGAGGCGGTGTTGAAAGGCGAGCCGATGGATTTTTTGCAGATCAACTATGCCCTGGACGACCGCGCTGTCGAAAAGCGAATCCTGCCGCTGTGTCGTGAGCGCGGTGTGGCGGTGATCTGCAATCGGCCCTTCGGTGGCGGCGGCCTGATCGCTCGATTGAAAGGCAAACCGCTACCGGGATGGGCTGCGCAAGTGGGGATCAACAGCTGGGCGCAACTGGCGCTCAAGTTCCTGCTGGCTCATCCGGCGGTGACCTGCGTCATCCCCGGCACCGGCAACCCGCGCTACATGGCGGAAAACGCCGGTGCAGGTTTCGGCCCGATGCTCACGGATGCACAGCGCCAGCAATTGATTGCGCTGGTGGGGTGACGGCTACCTTGTAGCAGCTGCCGAGCAGCGCGAGGCTGCGTTCGGCTGCGCAGCAGTCGTGAGTCCGACTGACGCGGTCTGCCTGATGCACCGCAAGCTCTGGTTTGACGACGGCTTCGCCGCCGAACGCAGCCTCGCAGGCTCGACAGCTGCTACCAGCGAACGCAGCCGCTGCTCGGCAGCTGCTACAGGCTTACGGCGGCTGGCATTACTTGCGCCATCTCCAGCGGAATTTCCAGGGTAAAAATCGCTCCCTGGCCGGGTCCATCGCTATGGACGCGAAGGTGCCCGTTCATTTCCACCGCCGCGAGTGCGCAACTGTGCAGGCCAAAACCATGACCTTCCTTGCGCGTGGTAAAGCCGTGATTGAAGATGCGGGCCATGTTCTCGGCGGCAATCCCTTCGCCCTGATCCTCTACGCTGAAGCGCAGCGTTGCGTTATCGATAATCCTGACGCCCAGCGTCATACGGCGCTGATGATCGCTGACCCTGGACATCGCATATTTGGCATTGCTGATCAGGTTGATCAGGATCAACAACAGTCGGTGTTTGTCGCCGATGATGGTCGGTGTGGCCTGGTAGTCTTTGATGACCGTGACATGGTGCCGGCTCAAGGCGCCGGAATTCATGCGTAACGCATCTTCGAACAGATCGACGACATTCAACGGCTCGACCAGCCGGGCGGCGCCGGCATAGGCCTGTTGGGTGGCGACGATATCCTTGATGTGATCGATGCTCTTGGTGAGTTGCGCCAGCTCGTCAACGATGCTCGATTGCTCGGTCGCGATGGAATCGACCAGTTGATTGAAGTAAAGGGGCAGCAGTTTGCCTTTTTCATCGTGCGTCATGAACTGCCCCAGGTCTTCGGCATGTTCATTGATCATTTTTACCGCTTTGCCCAGGCCGAGGGTTTTGCTGGTCGACAATTTGCGGGTGATCAATTCCGCGGAGACGTTAACGCTATTCAACACATTACCGACGTTGTGCAGCACGTTGGTCGCGATCTCTGCCATACCGGCCATCCGCGCGGCGTCGATCAGTTCGCGCTCGGCTTCCAACAGTTCATGGGTGCGTTCCTCGACGCGTTGCTCCAGCCGCTCGTTCGCTGTCTGCAATTGGTTGTTCATCTTATTGATCAGCGCATAACTGCGAATCAGACGGGCGGCCAGGTACAGCAGCAGTAGCGCCATGATGCCGGCGCAGATCCCCAGGTAAAGGTGGTATTGGCGATCTGTCGCGGCTGTGCGCCGTTGTGTCTCGTTCAATAACTCGTTGATGCTGTCCAGTTGCTGTGCGACCGGAATGACACTGATGCGATCAACCAGGTCATTGACGATGGGCTGCTCTCGCACAATGGCATTCACAGCGTCTACAAGTGCAGTGAAAGTCGGGCGCCGTTCAGGCGGCAGTTGATTGATGTACTCATTCAGATATTCCAGATGCCCGGAGATTTCTTCGGCCCGTTCGCTGCTGACATAGAGGGCGTATTCAAGGGTGTCCAAGGTAAGATCGAACACCACTGACGCCGCCCGAGCATCCACCGACGAGAGTTTGTAGTTGGAATCTTCCTGCAACACCCGAATGGCATCTTCCAGCGTAGGCAGGGCCTCGAATGCTGTTCGCAAGGCCGTGTTGTGCTGTTTGAATTGCTCAACCAACCGGGCTTTGTTTTCTACCGCCTCCAGATAGCCCTGGCGTCGGGTTTGCCAAAGGGTCGGGAGCGGGCCGACAGCGTTGAGGCTATCGAGCTGTTGCCAGCGCTCTTCCGCTTCAGGCGGCGCCACCAGCAACAGGTTGTTGTTCATGCCGATTTTGGCTCGCAGGAGCTTCACGTTCCAATTGGCATCGTATTGCTTGAGTTGACGCACGAAGTCGCGCGATTCGAAGTAGGTCGATGTGTCGTACGAGTAGGATTTGATCAGCAAAAATATCAGTACGCTGAAGAGGGTCAGTGCAATGGCTGCCAAGGCAGACCATTTGTAATGATTAGAAATCTGCATGGCGGCATTCCTCCCTGATACAGGCTGTCCTGAGAGAGAGAGGCTGCCAACGGTCAATTAATTCCATTTTTTGCGCTCCCTGCAGAATGACGAGGCATCGCCACGTCATCCGTAAGCCTAGCGTTGTTGGTGGACGGTGCCGGAAAAAACACCGAACGGCAGGGGCGAGCGTCAGGGGACGAGCACGATCGCCCCTTTGACCTGACCGGCCCGCAGGCTTGCCAGCGCCTGATTGGCATCGTCCAGGGCAAAACAGGTGACGTCGCTGTGCACGGGCGTATGACGCAGCTCTGCAAAAAACGCCGTGCCGTCTTCGCGGGTCAGGTTCGCCACCGAGCGGACGCTGCGTTCGCCCCACAACAGTCGATAGGGGAAGCTGGGGATGTCGCTCATGTGGATGCCGGCGCAAATCACACAACCGCCCTTGACTGTGGCTTCCAGCGCCAGTGGCACCAGTGCACCGACAGGGGCGAAGATCAGGCTGGCGTCGAGCAGGTGCGGTGGCGGCTGATCCGAAGGGCCTGCCCACACGGCGCCCAGCGTCCTGGCATAAGCCTGGCCCTCGCTGTCGCCCGGTCGAGTGAAGGCGTACACCTGCTGTCCTCGGCCCCGCGCCACCTGAATCGCCAGATGCGCTGCCGCGCCGAAGCCATAGAGGCCCAGGTGGCGTGCACCTTTGGCCATTTGCAGGGCGCGAAAGCCGATCAGCCCGGCACACAGCAGCGGTGCGGCTTCGGTGGCCGAGAGCGTGTCCGGGAGGGGGAAACAGAAGTGGGCATCGGCAACCGTGTAGTCGGCATAACCGCCATCCCGATGACAGCCGGTGAACTGCGCCCGGTCGCAGAGGTTTTCCCGGCCCGAGCAGCAAAACGTGCACTCACCGCACGTCCAGCCAAGCCAGGGAACGCCGACGCGCTTGCCGACCCAGTCGGGCGAAACGTCGCCACCCACCGCTGTCACTTCACCGACGATTTCATGGCCCGGCACCCGCGGCAGCACTGCTTGCGGCAGTTCACCGTCCACTAAATGCAGGTCGGTGCGGCACACGCCACAGGCCAACACCTTGATCAACAGTTGCTGCGCGCCGGGCTGCGGCACGGGACGTTCTTCCCGTTGCAGCGGCTGGCCGGGGGCATGCAGAACCATGGCGCGCATGACGATTCTCCAAAAGCCGATGCACCGCAAGGCGTTACAGGGGGGATTCCCGGTGGCAGCCGGCGACCAGTTGCTTGAGCCCGTCCAGATTCAGCACTTTGACGTTACGCCCGGAAATCTCGACCAGTTCCGAGTCCCGCAGATGAGCGATGCCCCGACAAATGGTTTCCAGACGCAGGCCCAAGTAGGAGCCGATCTCTTCGCGACGCATCTTCAGCACAAAGTCTCGGGACGAGTACCCCCGAATGCTCAGCCGTTGCGACAGGTTCAGGAGGAAGGCGGCCAGGCGTTCATCGGAGTTCATGTTGCCCATCATCATCAGCAGGTTGTGCTCACGGACGATTTCCCGGCTCAGGATCTTGTTCATGTTGTGCTGCAACGAGGGCAGCTCCAGGGCGAGTTTCTCCAGTTGGGCGAAGTTGAAGGGGCAGACTTCACTGTCCTCCAGGGCAAAGGCACTGCAAGTGTGATGATCGTCGCTGATAGCGTCCAGACCGAGCATCTCGCCGGGGATCTGAAACCCGGTGACCTGCTCGCGGCCGTCGACCGACAGCATGCTGGTCTTGAATGAACCGATCCGCACCGCGTAGAGCGAGCGCAACGGATCGCCGGCCCGGTACAGGGCTGCACCTTTTTTAACCTTTACACGCTGAATGATCAGGGTATCCAGTCGTTCGACTTCGTTGCTGGTCAGGCCAATCGGCAGACACAACTCCAGAACACTGCAATTGGAGCACGCGGCTTTCAGATAATGATGTTGATACGGCCGAGTTTCAGGCATCGCAAAAATTCCCCCTGACAGGAGCTTAGAGCATAGTTCGGATCCCCCGTTTCAATCGGGCGTTTACAGATAGAGTCGATGAGCGGGGGAAAAGCTTGTTCCTGTTGAGCCGGGATAGACGGCCCAAGACTTGATGTAAATCAAGTCTTAGGCCGTGCAGACACCCAGAATCGACGCATATCTTGCGGTTTAAACCGAAGCCCTGGCGGAGGACGTCATGAGCGATTTTCTGAGTGCCGAGCAACTGGAAGGGCTGGATGCCTACTGGCGGGCGTCCAATTACCTGGCGGTCGGGCAGATCTACCTCAAGGACAATCCGCTGCTGGCGGTGCCGCTGACACTGACGGATGTAAAGCCACGGTTACTGGGGCACTGGGGCACGACGCCGGGGTTGAACCTGATCTATACGCACCTCAATCGCCTGATCACGGCCCACGACCTGAACATGATCTTCATCGCCGGCCCCGGGCATGGCGGGCCGGCCATCGTGGCCCAGACCTACCTGGAAGGCACGTACACCGAGCTCTACCCGTCGGTGGGGCGCAATACCAATGGCCTGGCCCGACTGTTTCGGCAGTTTTCCTGGCCGTATGGCATTTCCAGCCATGTGTCGGCGCAGATTCCGGGATCGATCCATGAAGGCGGCGAGCTGGGCTACAGCCTGGCCCATGCCTACGGTGCCGCGTTCGACAACCCGGACCTGATCGTGGCGTGTGTGATTGGCGACGGCGAGGCGGAAACCGGGGCGCTGGCGGCCAGTTGGCATTCCAACAAGTTTCTCAACCCGGCGCGTGACGGGGCGGTGCTGCCGATTCTGCATTTGAACGGGTACAAAATCGCCAACCCGACGGTGCTCTCCAGCATCAGCGAGGAGGAGTTGTCGGCGTTGATGTACGGCTATGGCTACGACCCATATTTCGTCGAAGGCGATGACCCGGCCGAGGTTCATCAAACCCTGGCCAGAACGCTGGACACCATCGTGCAGGAAATTCGCGACATTCAGCGGGGCGCGCGTCAACGATCGTCGTCCCGGACGCTGGAGCGACCCCTGTGGCCAATGCTGATCTTGCGCACGCCCAAGGGCTGGACGGGGCCGACATTCGTCGATGGCCAGCGGGTCGAAGGCACCTGGCGGGCGCATCAAGTGCCCTTGGCCGACTTCCAGCAGCCGCAGCATTTGCGGCAACTGGAGGAATGGCTCAGCAGCTACCGCCCCGACGAATTGTTTGATGCCAATGGCAGCTTGTTACCCGAGATCGCGGCGTTGGCGCCGACCGGCCATCGGCGAATGAGCGCCAACCCCCACGCCAACGGCGGGCTGCTGTTGCGCGCACTGGATCTGCCACGGTTCACCCAGTATGCGGTGAACGTCGAAGCGCCCGGTGGCCTGCGGGCAGAGGCCACGCGGGTGCTGGGCCGGTTTTTGCGCGACGTGATGAAATGCAATCTGACGTCGAGCAATTTTCGCCTGTTCGGCCCGGACGAAACCGCCTCGAACCGGCTGGATGCGGTGTATGAAGTCAGTGCGAAGGCGTGGATGGAGCCGCTGGGGCCTGATGACGTCAATCTGTCGGCCGATGGCCGGGTGATGGAGATTCTGAGCGAACAGGTGTGCGAAGGCTGGCTCGAAGGTTATTTGCTGACCGGCCGGCATGGGGTGTTTTCCTGTTACGAGGCGTTCATCCACATTGTCGACTCGATGTTCAACCAGCATGCCAAATGGCTGAAAACCGCCGCCGAAGTGCCATGGCGCAAACCGGTGGCCTCGCTCAACTATGTGCTCACCTCCCATGTCTGGCGCCAGGACCACAATGGTTTTTCCCATCAGGACCCGGGGTTCATCGATCTGGTGGCGAACAAAACGGCGGACGTGGTGCGGATCTACCTGCCGCCCGATACCAATTGCCTGCTGTCAGTGGCCGATCACTGCCTCAGGAGCCGCAACTACATCAACGTGATCGTGGCCGGCAAGCAACCGGAGTGGCAGTGGCTGGACATCGATGCCGCCATTCGTCATTGCCAGGCCGGTATCGGACGCTGGGACTGGGCCTGCCGCGATGACAGCGATCCGGACGTGGTGATGGCCTGTGCCGGCGACGTTCCGACCCTGGAAACCCTGGCGGCGGTCACTTTGCTGCGCGAATACGTGCCGGATTTGCGGGTGCGGGTGATCAATGTCGTCGACCTGATGGTCCTGCAGCCGTCGTACCACCATCCCCACGGTTTGCCCGACAGCGTCTTCGATGAACTGTTTACCGTCGACCGGCCGGTGATCTTTGCTTTCCACGGCTACCCCGCGCTGATCCACCGGCTGCTGTACAAGCGCACCAATCATGAAAACTTCCATGTTCGCGGCTTCAAGGACGAGGGGGCGACCACCACGCCGTTCGACATGGCGGTGCTCAATAATCTGGATCGGTATCAGTTGGCCCTGGATGTCATCGAGCGCGTGCCCCGGCTGCACGATCAACTCCAGACCGCCCGGGCGCGCTATTGGGCGACGATGGAGAAACACAAGCTTTACCTCATCGAACACGGGCAGGACATGCCCGAAGTGATGGAGTGGCAATGGACGCCTGCGCCGGGCAATCAGGGTTGATGGGCGGCGCCGGGCGTTACTTGCTCTTCCAGTATTTCTGCATCTCCAGAAACAGGAACGAGGCGGTCCAGGAAATCAGCACCAGTCCCGTCAGTGCCTCCAACCCGGTCAGGTACTTGAGGTTACCCATGGGGGAAATGTCGCCGAAACCGATGGTCGTGAACGTGGTGAAGGAAAAGTACACGCAGTCCATGAACGAACCATCGAAATTGCCGCGCAGGCTACCCCATTCACCGGAGCGGATCAGCAGGTAATAGATCAGCGCGAAACACCAGACCTCTAACGCATGGGCCACCATCGCGCCGAATACCCCGACGACGATCCGAAAGCGGCTCCAGAGTTTGAGCCTGGGCAGCCAATCGTTCAGACGCAGCAGGCATTCGTAGTGGATCACCACCGTGATGACCACCACCAACGTGTTGATTAGCGTGACTGCGAACATGATGGGCCTTCAGCGATGGGGGCAGGGCGCCGTCTGCGGGCGATTGTTCGCAGCGTCACGGGGCTGGTAATGCCGGGGTGGGCTTGAATGGCATCAGCGCCGGGAACTCCTCGGGCGTGAGGGTTTCCTTTTCCAGTAACAGGCGGGCGCCCTCGTCCAGGTCGGCCCGACGACTCTGAAGCAGCGCCTTGGCCCGTTGGTAGGCTTCATCGAGCAGGGCGCGAATACCCAGGTCGATTTCCCGGGCTGTCTGTTCCGAATAATCCTTTTCGCCCATCGTGGCCATGCGATCTCCCAGATACGTTGGGGTTTGCTTTTCCAGCACCGACTGCCCGAGCTCGGGGCTCATGCCGAAGCGGGTGATCAGTTGCCGGGCGATATCGGTCGCGCGGCCCAGATCGTCGGCGGCTCCGGTGGAGATCTGGCCGTAGACAAGGTCCTCGGCGGCGCGTCCGGCCATCAGCACGACAATCCGGTCCTTGAGTGTCTGGCAACTGATCAGGAAGTGATCCTCGGTCGGTCGCTGCAAGGTATAGCCCAGCGAGCCGATGGCCCGGGGCACGATCGAGACTTTATGCACCGGGTCCATGGCCGGCAGGCTGCTCGCGGCCAGGGCATGCCCCATCTCGTGATAGGCCACCACCCGGCGCTCGTCGGCATCGAGCAGGCTGCTCTTGCGTTCTAGCCCCGCGATAAGGCGTTCCACTGCGGCGGTGAAGTCGTTCAGGCTGACCGCCTCGGCGCCGCGACGGGTGGCGACGATGGCCGCTTCGTTCACCAGGTTGGCCAGGTCGGCGCCGGTGAAACCAGTGGTGATTTCGGCGATACGTGCGCTATCGAGGCCTGGTTCCACGGTGATTTTCTTCAGATGAACCTTAAGAATCGACTGCCGCCCTTTGCGATCGGGACGGTCGATCAGAATCTGCCGGTCGAAGCGCCCTGCGCGCAACAGCGCCGGATCAAGGACCTCTGGCCGGTTGGTCGCAGCCAGCAAAACCACGCCCTCCCGGGGATCGAAGCCGTCCAGCTCGGCCAATAACTGGTTGAGGGTCTGTTCTTTTTCGTCATTGCCGCCCAACACGCCGACGCCACGCATCTTGCCCAGCGCATCGAGTTCATCAATGAAGATGATGCAGGGTGAGGCCTGGCGGGCCTGTTCGAACAGGTCGCGGACCCGGGCCGCACCGACCCCGACGAACATTTCGACAAATTCGGACCCCGAAATCGAGAAAAACGGCACACCGGCTTCACCGGCGATGGCTTTGGCCACCAGGGTCTTGCCGGTGCCTGGCGGGCCCACCAGCAAGGTGCCCTTGGGAATGTGTGCGCCCAGGCGTGCGTATCGGGCCTTGTCCTTGAGGAACGAGACGATTTCCACCAGTTCGGCCTTGGCTTCGTCAATGCCCGCGACATCGGCGAAGGTCACTCCAGTATCGCGTTCGACAAAGATCCTGGCCCGCGACTTGCCGACATTCATCAACCCGCCAAGGCCTTGTTTGTCCGCCATCCCGCGAAACAGGAAATGCCAGAACACCATGATCATTATGAACGGCAACAACCAGCCCAACAGGCTGTTCATAAAGGTGTTTTCATTGACCCCGGTAAAGCCGACGCCCGATTGGGAGAGTTCGGTCGCCAGCGCCGGATCGACCCGCACCGTGGAGAACCGGTCGCGTCCGTCGATGGGTTCCACCAATTTGCCGCTGATCCGGTCCTTGTCGATCTGCAAGTCACTGACTTTTTGCTCGTTCAACAATTGCATGAACTGGCTGTAGGGCAGGGGCTGCACGGCCTGGCGCTCGACAAAGAAGACCTGCATGAGGCCCATGACGATAAAAGCGATCGCGAAGTAGGACAGGTTCCACCGGTCGTTCTTTTTCATGGCCTTGGCTCAGAGTGTGAACGCATATCGGTAAGCCAGCGGCCATCCCGTTTACTATAAAGATAGCCTGCTTCAGCTTCTCCCTCGCGCAGGGCGCCGGATGATGTGCACAGAGACCTCGGGTCTGGATCACCTCACCTCGTGCCGGTCATTCAGGAAACGGTGGCTGGGCAGGCGATTCCTTTTCTGGAATATCCGTCATGGTCGCCTCGGTGAGCAGCAGGACACTGGCAACCGACACGGCATTTTCCAGGGCAATACGCACCACCTTGGTCGGGTCGATGATGCCGGCTTCGTACATGTCCACATAACAATTGGCTGCCGCATCGAAGCCCACGTTGCCCGGTTCGGCGAGCATGCGGGCAATGACCACGCCGGCATCCACCGCCGAGTTTTCAGCGATGAACCGGGCCGGTGCTTCCAGAGCCCGGCGCAGAATCTGCAGGCCGGTTTTGACATCGCCCTCATGGCTGGCTTCCTCGGCTGCGATCATCGGCACCGCCTTGAGCAGCGCCAGGCCGCCACCTGGAACAATGCCTTCGGCGATCGCTGCCCGGGTCGCGGAAATCGCATCGTCGAGTGCATCCTTGCGCGATTTCATTTCCGCTTCGGAAGGCGCGCCGACGCGGATCACCGCCACGCCGCCAGACAGCCTGGCCAGGCGTTCCTGCAGTTTTTCCCGGTCGTAATCGCTGGTGGTGTTGTCCATTTGAACGCGGATCTGTTGCAGGCGCGCCTCGATAGCCTCGCGTGTACCTGCGCCGCCAATCAGCGCGGTGCTGTCTTTTTGCACCACGACGCGATGAGCCCGACCCAACTGGCTCAACTCCACCTGTTCGAGGTTGATCCCCAGCTCATTGGAGATCAGGGTTGCGCCGGTCAGAACGGCAATGTCCTGAAGCATTTCCTTGCGTCGATCACCGAAACCTGGCGCCTTGATCGCCACCGCGCGCAAAACTCCCCGAATCTGGTTGACCACCAACGTGGTCAACGCTTCACCTTCTATGTCATCGGCGATCAGGACCAGTGGCTGGCCACTTTTGGCAATCAATTCCAGCAATGGCAGCAGGTCTTTGAGCACGCCGATCTTATGGTCACAGAGCAGCAGGTAGGCATCGTCGAGTTCGGCCTGCATCTTCTCGGTATCGGTCACGAAGTAGGGCGAGACATATCCACGATCCAGGCGCATCCCTTCCATGACCTCGACCACTGTTTCGGTGGTCTTGGACTCTTCGACACTGACAACACCTTCAATGCCGACCTTTTCCAGAGCGTCGGCCACCAGCTGACCGATGACCGCGTCGTTGTGGGCCGAAAGCGTGGCCACCTGGGCCTTTTCCTTAGGCGTGCTGACCGGGCGCGATTGCGCCAGCAGTGATTGCATGACCAGAGAAAGCCCCCGGTCCATACCGCGCTTGAGGTCGATCGCACTGGCACCGGCGACGACGTTGCGGATGCCGTCAGCCAGGATTGCATGGGCCAGGACCGTCGATGTGCTGGTCCCGTCCCCCACGGCCTCGCCGGTGCGTTCCGCCGCCTGACGCAGCATTTGCGCACCCAGATTCTCCTCGGGGTCCAGCAGGTCGATCCGTTTGGCAATCGTCACGCCATCGTTGCAGACCGTCGGATTGCCCCATTTATTCTGGATCAACACCGATTTTGATTTCGGTCCCAGGGTCACCCGGACAGCGTCCGCCAATTGTGTGGCTCCGCTGAGGATTTTCTCGCGAGCGCCAGCACGAAACAGGATTTTAGTGTGAGCCATCAGGTTGTTCTCCTGAAGAGTTCTGCATTGTTTCAGCTTCTATGAAATGGCACGTGCAGCGTTGATTTTTATCAACAAAGTCACACAGGCAGGTGTGCAGTCGCAGTACGTACCGTTCGGATGATCGACCGTCGGTTGTTGGCCCGAATTGACAAATATCAACCTGCGCCGCAGCAAACCGGGCCCAAATGAAATCTTCAAATCCACCGTGTTTTCAGTGGACCTGACTGGAAGGGGGGCGATTTGAAAACACGGTTCGCGTGGGATTTTTAGCCAACTCATTTGCGAGGAAAGACCATGGACAAGTTTCAGCAGAGTCAGAAAAACCAGCTGTTCAAAACACCGGCCCATGATCCTTATTGCTTGCCGAAAATCGAAGGCTCTGCCGTCTGCCCGCAGTGTGGGGCCGCTTACCAGGCAGGTAACTGGACCTGGAAAGTTCCTGAAAACACGGTGGTTCATGATGCGCAATCAGTGACCTGCCCAGCCTGTCAGCGTACCAATGACAACAAGCCGGCGGGTACGCTCACGCTATCGGGCAGCTTCTTGCCCGCGCATCGAAACGAAATCATCAACCTGATCGAAAACACCGAGAAAAAGGAAAAAGCGGAGCATGCCCTGGAGCGCATCATCAGCCTGACCGATTCGGAGGGGGCGCTGGTTGTGACCACCACGGGCATCCATCTCGCGAACCGCCTGGGTCATGCACTGAAAGCGGCCTTCAAAGGGCACGCCGATTATCAGTACAGCGATGATGAGTTCGGGGTGAACATCGACTGGACGCGTGATGAGTAGATCCGGGCGAGGGTGTACTCGACGCTACAAAACTTGAAGAAATGACAGGAGGTCGGGATCGAGGAGTACGACCATGATCGCCAATGATTCAACGACAAAATCCGCCGCCTGTTCTGAATCAATCAATCGTTGCGCGGAGCTCTTTTCCGAAGCCGACCGACTGAGCAAACAAGCCTATGCGTTGTTGAGCGAGCCTGTTTCGACCCAGACGATACAACGATTTTCTGCAGCGAAAAAACTGGCGGATGACAAATACCGTCAAGCCCACCAGCAATGGTTGAAAACCATGAACAAGAGCGACTCATGATGGAGGGCTGCTGCCGGTAACCTGCCCGGCGAGGGTATTTGATTTATATCAACGCCAAAGCGATTCCAACGGAGGAGTCTGGGTTGACGCTGGTGCCTGGTCCAGCGAGGGCGCAACGACCGCGCCCTCGCAACAGGCCATGGCGCGTTGAAGCCCACCTGCCTGGAGTCAGATCATGAGCCAGTATCAACGGTTGTTATTGATCATCAACCCGGCCCTGCGCCAGTCTCCTGCGATACAACATGCGGCGGCCCTGGCAAAGGCCAGCGGGGCACGTTTGCATATCGCTGCCTTGATAAAGTCGTTGGATATTCTGTCGCTGCTTGAAGAGGGCGTGCGGGAAACGGCGCGGGAAACCTACCTGCAGGACCACCGCGACTGGTTGAAGTATCAGGCAAAAAATATTCGTGGCCTGGGGATCGAGGTGACGGCAGAAGTGGCCTGGGCCGATGACCTGCAGCAGGACATTCTGGATCACGTCACGGAAATGCAGCCCGACCTGTTGATCAAGGAGGTTCAGCATGAATCGGCGCTCAAGCGCGCGTTCTTCACCCCGCTGGATTGGCACTTGCTGCGCCACTGTCCAGTGCCGGTCTATCTGATGGGCGGCAGTGGCCATACCTTGCCGCACAAGATCGTGGCCGCCGTTGACGCTTCGGGTACCGATGCCGACAAAGAGTTGAATGACCGGATCATCCAGCAGGCCAATGGCCTTGCGCTGCAGTGCAATGCCGAGTTGCACCTGCTGTATGCCTGCGACACGACAGACTATCTGGGCGATATGGGCGGCGGCGGCCTGACACTGTCGCAGCTGACCAAGCAGTTGCGCAGGGAACTGGAGAAATCGTTCCTGGCGCTGGCCGGTCGGTACGGTGTGGCCTCTGACCGCCGGCATTTCATTCTGGGGCACCCGGTCTCGGCGCTGAGTGAGTTTGCCGAGGAAAATCAGGTGGACGTGATCGTGATGGGCAGAGTCCAGTCCCATGGATTGAACAAACTGGTGGGCAGCACGACCGAACATATTCTGTATCAGGTGCCATGCAGCGTCCTGGCGGTCTAGGGACGGCCCGACAAAACCCAATAGGCTGGACAGCCATCGATAGGCAACCAATGACGCTGCCCATCAATACAACAAAGTCTCCTGCCGTAGCCGCGAGAAGCGCGCAAGCGGCACCGCGTCGAGCGCTTGCGCCGCGTCAGGTGTCGCGCCATCGCGAATCGCCTGCCACACGCTTTGCGAGCCGATTGAATCACGGGTCGCCGCCAGGTCGAGTATGTGGGGATAGAGCGTGTGCAAGGTGGCGAGCAGGGTCAGCCCCAGGCTGGCTACAGGGCGTTGCGCAGGCGTTGAGAGGCGGGTGATGCTCACACCATGACAGAGCCGACCGTGCCAGTTTGATTCGGTGGGGACGAAGTCGACCGGCTCGAAATGCGCGCCGACGTCAAACGCATTCAGTGCGTTTGCGAGCCGGGTCGCGTCGATCCACGGCGCGCCGACCCACTCGAACGGATGCGGCGTGCCACGCCCCACACTCAGATTTGCGCCTTCGAGTAAACCGATATCCGGGTACAGGTCCAGCTGGGAGAGCGTGCGCAGGTTCGGTGAGAGCGGCACCCATCCCAACCCGGTGTCGGCAAAGGTCATCGCGCGCTGGTATCCCAGCATCGGCACAACGCGCAGATCCGCACCAATGTGCTTGTTGCGATTGAATAGACGCGCCAGCTCGCCGACGGTCATGCCGGGCTGCAGCGGTGCAGGGAAATAGCCGGTAAACGATTCACGGCGACTGTCCATCACCGGGCCGCCGAAACGTTGTGCGCCGAGCGGGTCGGGCCGGTCCAGCACGAACAGCGCAATGCCTTGCGCCGCGGCGGCTTCGAGTGCGTAGCCGAGTGTCGTCTCATAGGTGAAGAAGCGCACGCCGGCGTCCTGAATATCGAAGATCAGCGCATCCAGCCCTTTGAGCGAACCGGCCGGGAAGCGCTGCGTTGCGCCGTAGAGACTGTGCACGGTGAGGCCCGTCGCCGGGTCGCGGGTGTCGCCGACTCGTTCGTCCACGTCGATGTTCAGCCCATGCTCCGGCGAGAACAATGCCGCCAGCCTGACACCTGGCGCGTGGGCGAGGACGTCGACGGTGCGTCGGCCTTTGGCGTCGAATCCGCTGCGATTGGTGATCAGGCCCACGCGCAGGCCGGCGAGCGGGGCAAACTGCTGTGCCTCAAGCACGTCAATGCCTGTCTGCACCGGGCCCGTCGAGGTGGGCAGGCGATCGGCGGCACGCAGCGCCGGCAACGCTGAGGGCAACAACCGGCCGATTTGCGCGCCGCTTGCAGGCGCCCCGCGACTGGCCATCAATGCGAGCAATTGCGCACGAAGCGGGCGCGCGTCACCGCTGTCATCGGGATACACCCGGTTGCTCAGGATGACGATGAATTGGCGTGTCATCAGATCAATCCACAGCCCCGTGCCGGTGTATCCGGTATGGCCGATGACGCCAATCGGCGGCAGACGATCATGGTTCGATACGAACGGTGCGGCCAGTTCCCAGCCGAGGCCGCGCCACGGCACGCTGTCGAGCGGCGAAGCGGCGCTCGCGAGGGCGGCGATGCTCGCCGGCCGCAGAATCTGCCGGCTGCCTGCGCGCCCCTGGTTCAGCACCATCTGCGCGAAACGCGCAAGGTCGTCCGCCGTGGAAAACAGCCCGGCGTTGCCGGAGACGCCGCCCATCCATTGCGCCGTCGGATCGTGTACGTGCCCCCGGAGCGTGCCGGCCTTGGTGGCGAGTGTCGGTGCGCTGCGTATCGCTCGCAGGGTATCCGGCAGAAAAACCGTATCGCGCATGCCCAGCGGCCCGAAGATGTGAGCCTGGCAATAGGCGTCGAGCGAGCTGTGGGTGATGCGTTCGACCAGTTCGCCGAGCACCACGAAATTCAGGTCACTGTAGATGACTTGGGCACCCGGCGCGTTGCGCAGCCGTTGCGCCGCGATGGCGCTCAACACACCTTTGCGGCCCGCACCGGGTGGCCGCCCAGGCAAATCTGGGCGCAGCCCGGACGTGTGTGCAAGCAGGTCACGCACCTTCACTGCCTCTTTGCCCTGCGCCCCAAAGGCCGGCCAATACCGTGCAACGGGGGCGTCCAGATTGATGCGGCCCGTTTCGGCCAGTTGCAGGATGGCCGTGGTCGTCGCGATGACTTTGGTCAGCGATGCCAGATCGAACTCGGTGTCCAGCGTCATCGGCTCGCGGGGGGGCGTCGTCGTGCGTTGTCCAAAGGCCTGGCGATAAAACACCTTTGTGGCGTCACCGATCAGGATAACCGCCCCCGGAACGCGTCCGGCGGCGATCTGGCCCTCGACGATTTGTGCGGCTTGCAGGCGCGTCGTCGCATCGAGATCAGCGGCGCATGCGATGTGCGCCGCCATCGCCAGGCCAAGCAGCATCGCCCAGCGCTTCAGCGCTGTGGCAAGTCGGCGGCCTCGTAGTGATTGCGTGGGTTCCATAACATCCATCCATCGGTGCCGGCTGCGTCGGCGGCGTGAACCTGAGCACTGATCGCGGCCGCGTCAAACGGGCGACGATCGAAGGCATAGTCACGAAAGGCCTGCAACCAGGGACGAAAGCGCACGCCCGGCAGGTGGGTGCGCTTCATCGCCTCCGCCAGGGTACGCCTGACAATCTGGCCGGGGTCGGCTGTCGGGTTGGTAAAGCCCGGCAGCCCCCATGTGAAACCGGACGGGTACAGCATTGGCGAAATGTAGTCGAGCTCCGCGCCCAGCAGTTCGATTTGCTGGCCGATCGCCGTATCGTCGAGGTTCCAGCAGACGTAGCCGAAGATGTCCGCGGAGACAAATACATTGTAGGGGGCGAGTCGTGCGCGTGCGGCCTGCAGAAAACCGATGATCGCCGCGGTCCGGTTGGCGCGGTTGTTGGGGAGGGCAAAGCGTAGCCCGCTCTTGTCGGGAAAACGCACATAGTCGAACTGGATCTCGTCGAAACCCATCTGCGCAGCCTCCTCGGCGACATCGAGATTGTGCTGCCAGACCTCGTGCGAAAACGGATCCATCCATTGCAGTTTTTCGAGATCCCGCCACGGCTGGCCGTCAGCGGTGTGCACGCTCCACTCTGGATGCGCACTGGCCAATGGATCGTCCTTGAACACCACGATGCGCGCGATCAGGTACGGGTGTTGCGCGCGTAGCTTGGCAAGCAATGCCGGCAAGTCGCGCATCTGAGGTGCCCGTGTGGTCAAGTGGGCCGTTGCGCCGATCGCCTCGCGCGCCGCACTGCGATAGGGCGTCAGGCCACGGTCACCCTTGACGTCGATCACCAATGCATTGATCTCGGTGTTTTCAGCAAGGCTGACAGCGTTGTTGCGCAGGGTCGAACTGGTCACGCCGAACACCGACAGATAGACCGCTTTGGGGCGAAACGGGGTCAGTGCGAGCGTCACGGGCGTTTCGTCGCTCACTTTGGCCTCGGTGCGCAAATACCCTGGGGCGCGGGCGGCGACACTCTCGACCGCCTCGGCCGTCTCGAACCGCCCGTTTTCGTCGGTACGCATCACGCCGGCCGAGGTCGTGATGATTGCGTCGGCGAGCGGGTTCTGCGTGCTCGAGTCGAGCACGACACCGGTGACAGCCAGTGCGCTTCGCCCGGTCAGCAGGGCCGTGACGACGAATAGCGCCGGGATCGCATAGCGCCTCAATGCGCGGATAACGGTCATCGCGGGTTCCCTGTTGTCGGCTGAGTGTCCGGTTCACCGAGCAACTGCGCGAACGCGTGTGCGCCATAGGCATCACTCATCAGAAAGCGCGGCAGGGCGAGCAGTCGCGCGTGCCGGTCAGCCTTGCGCGCGTCTAGTGTGAAGGCCACTGCGTAACCCTCTTCGGAGGCGAGTGCGATCAACTCGTCGTCATAGATACCGAACGGCCACGCGAGCATGTCGACCTGCTGCGCACCGGTTTGCGACTCGATGCGTTGACGTGATTTTTGCAGTTGGGTTCGGACGAATTGCTGGAAATCCGCCGGTGTGCGGTGCCTGCGCTCGACGTTGAAATTGGGATGCCAGTACGTATGCGACTGGATGTCGAAGAGCCCGGTCTGTTTCAGGGTTCGCAACTGCTCCCAGGTCAGCGCATAGGACGCGTTGGAGATGGCCGATGGATAGATAAACAGGGTCACCGGAAAACGCTCGCGCTGGATGACGGGCAGCAGTTTGTCGAAGACCGAACGATGCCCGTCGTCGACGGTGATCGCCACCGGCTTCGACGCTAACGTCGCATCGGGATTGCGCAGCCAGTCGACCACCTCGCGCAGCGACACGATGTGATAACCGTGCTCGCGCAGGACGCGCAACTGGGTTTCGAAGGTGCTCATGCGCACGGTCATCGAGTCGTCCGCCGTGTCCGAGAAACGGTGGTAAACGAGGATCGTGACGCCTGGCTCGACGCTCTGTGCGGCGTTCTGTGTGGCGTTCTGTGCGGCGCCGCCCGTGCTCCAGGCCAGTGCGCAGACGCCTATCAGCATGACGCGGATCAGCAGCCGGAACGCGACACTCTCACCGATACACGCCATGATTTTCCCGCACATGTCAGCGCTCCTGCGCGAGCCAGACGCTTGCAGTGTGTATTGAGCGTTCATCGTCTATCTGGTGCAGATCAATTTCGCGCAATGTGGTCCGCTCCGAGGGGGGCGAGTCGTCATACAAAACGGGAGGCCGGTTGTGCCTTGATTTGATTTAGATCAACAGCAAGCCCTCGTGGGCGGATGACTTTATAAAGGATATGACACTCTTTTGAGGTATGCCCCCCATGAACATCAATAAGGCGATCTTGGGCCGTCGCTCGACACGGGAGTACACAACAGAAGCGGTTGATGAAGACATCATTCGTCGTTTGATCAGTGCCGCTGCGCAGGCGCCCAGCGCGATGAACCAACAACCGTGGACATTTACCGTCATACGCAACCAGAGCCTGCTGGATCGGGTCTCGCGCGAAGCGAAGGCTCACCTGTTGGCGACAATACCCGCCGAGGCCCAGCCCGAGCACTTCCATACGTTGCTCGATGATGAGAACTATCAAATCTTCTACCACGCGCCGGTACTCATCCTGATTTCGGGAACCGCGCCGGGTCAGTGGGTCGTCGAAGACTGCGCACTGGCTGCCGAGAACCTGATGCTCGCGGCCTACGCTGAAGGGCTGGGTAGTTGCTGGATCGGTTTTGCCCAGGGGTTTCTCGGTACTGCGCAAGGAAAGCATGCACTTGGCCTTCCCACCGAGTGGACGCCAGTGGCACCGATCATCGTGGGTCACCCGAAATCTGCCCCCGCGCCCGTGCCCCGGAATGAACCCGTGATCCGCTGGATTGGGTGACAGCACCTGGATAACGATTGTTGGCCGCTCTTCTTACGGGGCAGCTCGACCGTTTATCCACTTGCCCGGCGGTCTGCCTGTTTTCTGATGTGGATCAGATACACCCCCAGGCCGACTCCTATTCTCGAATCAACCCACGGTATCGAGATGAACCGAAATGAACAGATCAAGCCTGATCGGCCAATGCATGTTAATGGCGGCAAGCGTGTTGCTGGTGCCCTCTACCAGCGTCTTCGCCAACCCGCCGACGTCTGCTGCGCAAGGTGGTGGCATGTATCATCGTTTCCAGGATTTCGACTGGGTCAAATATACGCAACAGACCCTGGACGATCTCAAGGGCAAGCTCAATCTCAAGCCGGAGCAAATGGCTGCCTGGGACACATGGGCCACGGGGGTCATGGCGGACGCCAATCAGCATCAGGAAAAGGCCAAGGCCGAACGTGATGAAAGCGCGAGCACGAAGAGGGCGTCGACGGATGAAACGACCCCCGAAAGAATGGCCAGAGAGATAGAGCGTTTGCGCACACAAACCAAGTGGATGGAGGCGCATCTGGAGCGCATGGATGCTGCGCTGGTGCGCACCAAAACTTTCTACGGGGTATTGGATGCTGAGCAGAAAACCATTTTCGACCTGTTCTGGACGGTGGTGCATCACCGGCTCTACGGCAATGACCGTTGGCAGATGCCGATGCACATGTTCAGACCACGAATGATGGAAGGCGACCAGGACGAAAAAAGCAAACAGTAAGCGCTACTCACTGTTCGATTACGCATGTTGCGCCGTCATCGCGCGGCGCCATGCCGCCAGACTTCAATACAAAACTCCCTTTCGTAAGGTGGCACGTTGCATTCGACGATGTCAGTGGCGGCCACTTGCAGATGCACGCCGACGATATCGGCATGGATCGGCTGCTGGCAGACGTGCCGGTCGACCAATACGGCCGTGTAGACCCGACGAGCACCGAGTTGCGCCAGATACGCGCAGGTACGCAGGAGCGAATGGCCTTCAAACAGCACATCGTCGACAACGAGCAGGGTGGTGCTGGCAAGGTCCAGCTCGCCCAGCTGCGGGTTTTCGGTCAGTTCGGTGTGGGCATGCAGCACTTTGAGGTCATCGGCATAGCGCTTGACCTTCAAGGGGTAGAGCGGCAGTCCTGGCTGGCCGGTCTGATGTGACAGATGCTGCTGTAAACGCTGCGCCAGAGGTTCGCCGCGGCGCTGGATGCCAATCAGTGCCGTTTGAGTGGGCGGCAACAGTGCCGCGGCCTGGCGCGCCATTGCCTGCAACACCGAATCGAGTTCATCGCTGTCGTACAAGCGCAATCGCGGGCTCGCAAATAAGGTCGGCATGACAGTCTCCCATAGCGCGCCGCTGCGGGGCGGCGCTGTCCACTATTGGCAACGTAATCCATTGCGCCCCAGCCTGATTGATATTGATCAACAACGGCGAAATGAAATGCCCGGTCCCTTGCGCGGACAGGGTTGGTCTTGCGCGCGAGCTTGATAAAAATCAACGACAAGGAGACTCCAGCGGAGGATTTTTAATAAAAACTGATGCTTGATCCCGCAAGGACGTGGAGAGGTCAAGGCTGTGTGATACGAACCGACAGGTGTGCTCGCCTGGGGAGGTTTTCAAGTGATTTATAGTCCCTCAACGCAAACCCTCCTGCGTGACCGGGTTGATGCCGGTCGAAGGCTGGTGGAGCCGCTGCTCAAATACGCTCATCGACCCGATGTCATCGTTCTCGCCTTGCCCCGTGGCGGCGTGCCGGTGGCTTATGAAATTGCCACGGCCCTGGAGGTTCGCCTGGACCTGATGCTGGTCCGCAAGCTCGGGGTGCCATTCCATCAGGAGTTCGCCATGGGCGCGATTGCCAGTGGCGGTATCCAGATCGTCAATGACGATACGCTGCGGGCGAACCGTATCGATCAGCGCACGCTCGATAACGTGGTGGCACGGGAAACCCAGGAGCTGTTGCGTCGTGAGCGCCTGTACCGGGGCTCGCGAGCCCCCTTGGCGCTCAAGGATCAGGTGGTGATTCTGGTCGACGATGGCCTGGCGACCGGGGCCTCGATGATGGCGGCGGTCCAGGCGGCGCGCCTGCAAGCGCCGTCGCGGATTGTCGTCGCCGTGCCGGTGGCGCCACCGGAGACGGTAGAGGCGCTGTTTAGCGAAGTCGATGAGGTGATCTGCCCGCTCACTCCCGAATGGCTGATGTCGATCGGCAATTGGTATTTGAATTTTTCCCAGACCTCGGACGAAGAAGTCATCGATCTTTTGCATCGGGCCTGGCGCAGAGAGTCCGGTACGAGTGCTTCCGGTCAGGAGAACTCCGATGTTTGAGCTTCGCTATCGAAAGCTGGACCTGGGGAACGTGGAGCTGTCTGCCGACCTGCGTCTGCCGGTGCACGCTGGCGGCCTGGTGGTGTTCGTTCATGGCAGCGGCAGTGGTCGTTCAAGCCCGCGTAATCAACAGGTTGCGCTATCGCTGGCTGAGCGGGGGTTGGGCACGTTGCTGTTCGATCTGCTCACGGAGCCAGAGCAATACCTGGACAACCAGACCCGGGAATTGCGTTTCAATATTGCGCTGCTGTCCAACCGACTGGTGAAGGTGATCGACTGGATTGGTCGGGACGCCGAACTGCAACCGCTACCGATCGGATTGTTCGGCGCAAGTACCGGTGCCGCGGCGGCACTGTTGGCAGCGGCCGAGCGGGCGGACGTGGTGCATGCGGTGGTGAGCCGGGGAGGGCGGACCGATCTGGCGGGTGAGGCGCTGTCCCGCGTGAAGGCGCCGACCTTGCAGATTGTCGGTGAGCTGGATCCGGTGGTGCTCAATCTCAATGTGCAAAGCAGTCGCGCCCTGCAGTGCGAACAGCGTCTGGAAGTGGTGGCGGGCGCGACACATCTTTTTGAAGAAGCAGGAACCCTCGAAGAAGTCGCCAGACTGGCCGGCGACTGGTTCGAGCAGTATTTGCGACGGTAGTCATCCCACGCAGACGACCACCGTCCGATGCCTGTCATATGCCGAATGGAAAGGTTTCGTCTTCCGGTTCCAGCGCCTGGCTTTTTGGCAGGGGCAACGCAGTTACCGGTTGCGTCTGTTCAATCCAGACCATGGCGTCGAATTGTTCGGTCAACACTGACTCGAAGTAATGGCTGAAGCGTTCGCTTGCGGGTCGATAGATCACACCGATGGCCCGTTCCAGCAGCGGTTTGGACAGGGCCCGGCGCAGCTCTTTTCGCTGTGGATCCCGCCAGTCGGTCAATGAAGCCGGGACGCCGGCGTCGAGGAACTTGCGCTCCCAACTGTCTGGCCGGGAGGGCCGGATGTCCTTGATGAGCATCTCGCAATCCCAGTCGTCGGCCGCGGCCACCTGGCCACGGTCGGTGCTCATGCCGATCAGAACCACATCGCGCCCGTAGGCATTGCGGCACAGTTGACCGATATTGAACTGACCTTTCCAACCCATCTCTGTCGCGGCCGCATTGCCGATATGGGAGTTGTGCGCCCACACCACGGCCTTGGCTTGCGGACCGCGGTGTTCGAGCAACGCACGTAACGTGTCGAACATGTGCCTGTCGCGCAGGTTCCAGGAGGCCGTCGAACCTCGATAAATCGCTCGGTAATATTGTTCCGCCGCCAGGATGACCCGGGCGTTCTGGGTCGCATCGAAGAACGCTTCATCGTCCTTGATATCCCCGGCCAGTTGCTCGGCGAGCATGGCATTGAGCTGTTCGACCACCGCATGCTCGCAGGGCATTATGCCGTCGCGTTCGACGAAGTGGCCGTACAGCGCAGGATCATCCTGCCACGGGGTCAAACAGCCATAGCGACGCCGTGCTTCGTGTGCCAGTTGCGGGTCGACACGGTCCAGATAGCTCAGCACCTCATGGATGGAATTGCGCAAACTGTAAACGTCCAGACCGCGAAACTCGACGCGCTGTTCAGGTGCGTGTTGGTGGTTGTATTGATGCAGCCAATGGGTGAACGCTCTCACATCGGTGTTGCGCCACATCCAGGTCGGGAACCGGCTGAAAATGTGCCGCGTCCACGCCGAGCGCGCCAACCCTCTGACATAACGGTCTACATGGCCCGCGTCCGGCCAGTCTGCTTCAACGGCCACGATATTGAATCCGTGTTGCTCGATCAGCCGTTGGGTAATCGCCGCCCGGGTCCGATAGAAGTCGCTGGTGCCATGGCTGGCTTCACCGATCATCACCACGCGCGCGTCCGCGAAGCGGTCGAACATTTCACCAAAGGCCGGTGAACTCAGTTCCGGCAGGGGTTCGGCGTATTGGCGCAAGAGCGGGACGATGGAGGCCTCGTCAATGTGGGTATGCGTGCCATACAGCTGGTTCAGCATGTTTTGGGAAGGTGTGTTCATGAACGTCATCCCCATAAGGGTGGATTGCCCGACGTGCGATGCGGCGCGGCATCACGTCGACTGTCAGGGCAGGGCTCGCACGGGGTTGTTTTCGATCCATTCGACGTCGCGGGCCTGTACCGCCTCTTCAATCATTCCTACGCCTGAATGCAGTCGAGCATTTGAGTTTTATCAATAGTCGGTGCACGAAGTGGCCGATGAGTGTTCGGTTGCTGTCTGACCTATATCAATGCCGGGAAGGCTGGATCGGTAATGCTGATTTCATGAAGCCTGTGCGATGGGAGTCATGCCATGAAGCACGCTGTCGCGCCTTTCCAGGCACCTTCGTCGGCCTTGCCGCCCCCGACCAGCGGCGGTCAGGTGGTCGACAATGATCATATCGCTGCGGTTTTTGATGAAATCGCTGATCTGCTGGACATCGAGGACGCCAATCCCTTCCGGATCCGGGCTTACCGCAATGCAGCACGGACCCTGAGGGCGCTGACATTTGACGTGGCGAAAACCCTCGCTCGTGGCGAGCCGCTACCCAAACTGACCGGGATCGGGGTTGATCTTGCCGGCAAGATCAATGAAATCGTGACCACCGGTGATTGCTCGCTACGCCAACGCTTGCGTTCGACATTGCCACCCGGGCTGGTCGGGCTGCTTTCCATTGCCGGGTTGGGACCCAGGCGCGTCAAAAACCTTTATCACGACCTGGGTATCGAAACTGCGCAGCAGCTCTGTCTGGCCGCTCAACAGGGTCGCATTCGCCATTTGCCCGGCTTCGGTGAGCGGATGGAAGCGCGGCTGTTGAGTGCCGCGCAGAAGGGGATCGGAAAGGATCGCCGTTTGCCGTTGGCTTTGGTTGAGCCGATGGCGCGCAGACTGACCGAATACCTGCAGCAGATGCCGGGAGTCGAGCAAGCAACCACTGCCGGAAGCCTGCGACGCATGCGCGACACCGTCGGCGACATCGATATTCTGGTGGCGGCAGCGCCTTCGGTGGATGTCACCACGCAGTTCATCAGCCATCCGGACATTTCCACCGTACTGGTCAAGGGGCATACGCGTGCAAGCGTCATGCTGAACTCAGGCATGCAAGTGGATGTGCGTGTCGTCGAGCCGGCGGTGTATGGCGCTGCACTGGTGTATTTCACCGGTAGCAAGGCTCATAACATCGCGATTCGTCAGAGGGCTCAGAAGCTGGGGCTCAAGCTCAATGAATATGGCGTGTTCCGAGCCAAAAATCGCCTGGCCAGCACCACCGAGGTTTCGGTCTATCAGGCATTGGGCTTGCCGTGGATCACGCCGGAACTGCGCGAAGACCGTGGCGAAGTCGCTGCGGCATTGGCCGGCCATTTACCTGGGCTGATTGAGTTGACCGACCTCAAAGGCGATCTTCATGCACATACCCGCGCTTCGGATGGAGGCAACAGCCTGGAAGAGATGGCGTTGGCGGCTCGGGAGGCCGGGCTGGAATACCTGGCGATCACCGACCATTCGCAGTCCCTCAGGGTGGCCCATGGGCTGGGAGTCGAGCAATTGTTGAAGCAGATCGACCAAATCGATGCGCTTAACAGCCGCTTGCAGGGCATGACGTTGCTCAAGGGTATCGAGGTGGACATTCTCGAAGACGGCCACCTGGACCTACCCGACGATATCCTGGGACGTCTGGATCTGGTGGTGGGCGCCGTCCACAGTCATTTCGGCCTGACGCTGCGTCAACAGACCCAACGCCTTCTCAGGGCCATGGACCATCGCTACTTCACCATCCTGGCCCACCCCCTGTGTCGCCTGATCAATGAACGCGACCCTCTGAACCTGGACCTGCCGGCAATCGTCAAGGCTGCCGCTCAGCGTGGTTGCTGCCTGGAACTCAACGCGCAACCGCAACGCATGGATCTGTTCGACCTGCAGTGCCAGTACGCCAAGGATGAAGGTGTGCTGATCAGCGTCAACTCGGATGCACACCGCACCGCTGATTTCGCCAACTTGCGCTATGGCGTCGCTCAGGCACGCCGTGGCTGGCTGGAAAAACACAACGTGATCAATACCCGCTCGCTGGCCGAGCTCAAGGCATTGGTTGGTCGTTAAGAGCCCCACAACGTTCAGGAGATGAAGGGCGAGGTTGTCTGGCACTCATAAAAAACCCCTTGTCGGTTTCCCGACAAGGGGCAGGCCCGGGACTCAGTTGCCTTTGATCTGCACGACCTTGTCAGCCTTCAGGGCTTCTGGCTTTTTCGGCAACGAGATGCTCAGTACGCCTTTGCTGTAACTGGCTTCGATCTTCTCTGCATCCACCTCTTTGGGCAGGTTGAACATCCGTTCGAAGGAGCCATAGCTACGTTCGCTGAGATGGTAGCCTTTCTTTTTTTCTTCCTTCGTTTCTTGCTTTTCCCCTTTGATGATCAGGCTGCCATTGGACAGTTTGATCTCAATGTCTTTCTGATCCATGCCGGGAAGCTCGGCAGTGATTTCGAAGCTTTTATCTTTCTCGACGATGTCTACCGCAGGCATGCTCTGACCGATCAACTCCCGGTCCCACAGGGGGGCGACATCGAACAGTCCACGGTTGAACAGCGACAACCCCGAGCCAAGACTGAAGTCTTCGAACAGATGGTCGACCTGTTGCCGAAGCTTTTCGAAGGGGCGCATCAGTTCAGTTGTCTTTGGGCGCGGAGCGGCTTTCGCTTCGGTATGAACGGGTACTTTCTTCACGGAGTTGCTCATTTTCTTTTCTCCTCTTGGCGAATAAGGTGAGCCGCGAGCATTGGTTTCGGCCCACCACGACAAAACAACAACCCGGCACTCGCCCTTACAAGGCCAGTGCTCCGGACCACAACATCCAGCCGGCGATGGCTGCCGCCACCCAGATAATGATCAACAGTCCCGTCTCGGGGCCGTTGAGCGCTTGTCCCTGACGAGCTTTCATGGTGCCCAGGTAAATCAACGAGCCGGGGGCGTAGAGCAAAGCGCTGAGCAACATGTATTTAGGCCCGGCGGCATACAGCAACCACAGGCAATACAGCGTGGCGACCGAGGCAATGGCCATGTCACGCAGTTGCAGGCCACGGTGACCGGCGTAGGTCTGGCCCTGCCAGGTCAGTTTCAATGCGTACAAACCGCTGAACAGGTACGGCAGCAGAATCATCGAAGTGGCCAGGGAAATCAGGGTCAGGTAAGTGGCGCTCGAGTACAGCGTCAGCAGCAGGAACAGTTGTATGCAGCCGTTGGTGATCCACAGCGCATTGGCGGGCACGCCACGGGTGCTCTCCATGGCGAGCGTACCCGGCATGACCTTTTCCTTGGCTGGGGTGAATATCGATTCGGCTGCCAGCAGCGTCCAGGCGAGCAGGGCGCCACCGACTGAAATGATCAAACCGATGCTGATCAGCATCGCGCCCCACGGCCCGACAACTGCCTCAAGTACGCCCGCCATCGAAGGGTTTTTCAGGGTCGCCAGCTCCGGTTGTCCGAGAATGCCCAGCGACAACAGGGACACCGCAATCAGCAGCAACAAGGTAATGACGAAACCGATAACGGTGGCACGGCCGACATTGACGCGTTCTGCCGCACGGGCGGAAAACACGTTGGCACCCTCGATCCCGATGAACACCCAGACGGTCACCAGCATGGTGCTTTTGACCTGATCCAGCGTGCTGCCCAGTGCGGGAGAGCTCCAGAAGTCGACCATGAAGGTTTTACGCTGGAAGGCCGCGATCACCAGCCCGATAAACAGCAGCAAGGGCACGACTTTGGCCAGTGTGGTCAGGGCGTTGGCTTTGGCCGCGGTGCGCATGCCCCGCAGGATCATCCAGTGCAATGACCAGAGCACCACGGACGCCCCGACAATCGCCGCTTTGTTGTTGCCTTCGCCAAACAGCGGGAAGAAAAAACTCAGCGCGGAAAACAGAATCACCATGTAACTGACGTTGCCGACCCAGGCGCTGATCCAATAGCCCCAGGCGGAGTTGAAGCCGAGGAACTCACCGCCCAACGCCCGGGCATAGGCAAACACGCCGTTGTCCAGGGTCGGCTGACGGCTGGACAAGGTTTGATAGACCAGTGCCAGCGACAGCATGCCGACGCCGGTGATCAGCCAGCCAATCAGGATGGCACCGGCACCCGCACTGGCGGCCATGTTTTGCGGCAGGCTGAAAATGCCGCTGCCGATCATCGAGCCGATCACCAGAGCCGTCAGCAGGCTCAGGGACAGGCGCTTAGGCTCCAGTTGTCGCCAACTGCCGGCCAGGGGTTGGGGGGCAGTCGGCGGGAGAATCGGTTGCGTGCCGTGCAGATGAGTCGCCATGTCAGGCCTCCACGAAACGAAAGAATGAGCGCTGACCGCAGATACGACGGTGTGAACGCTGACTCTAAATGTCTACGTGAACGGCCCCTGGCTGTTTGATTTAAATCAGAAAGAAAGCACACAGCGATTTTGTCCCGCAGCGGCCATTGCGCTAACGCCAGACGAGGCTTCAATTGATAGCGCGCAGCGAACATGCCGGGCATTCCAGACCTAAGCTCTACCCATGACGGCGATGAGCCGCAGGCATTTGTACAACGAGGGCTGCGCAGCGTTTCTTGAGGAACCCACATCGATGTTCAGTAAGTGGCTGGACCCGGTTTTATTGCTGCTCACCACCCTGACCCTGCTGGCCGGGGGCATTGCGCAGCTTGCTCACAAGTCTGACTGGGCCTCGATTTGCTGGGCCGCGGGCAGTCTGGTGATGGCCCTGGTGCTGCTCGTCGAGATTGTCAGGCGCCTGGCCCGGCGCGAGGCGGGTGTGGACCTGATCGCTCTGCTGTCGATTGCCGCCGCGTTGTTTTTTCAGCAGACGCTGGTGGCGGCGGTGATTGCCTTGATGCTGGCGTCGGGGCGCATCCTGGAGTTCTTCACCCAACAACGCGCCGAACGCGAACTGCGTGCGCTGGTCGACCGGGCGCCACGCGTTGCCTGGCTGCAGGAGAACGGCAATTTACGGCAGATTCCGGTCGAGCAGATCCAGCCGCATCAGACGCTGCTTGTGCGCCTGGGGGAAGTGGTACCGGTCGATGGCCGTCTACTCAGCCCCACGGCGATTCTTGACGAGTCGGCGCTCACCGGCGAGTCATTGCCGGTCACCCGCCTGGAAGGAGAGCTACTGCCCAGCGGGGTGACCAATGTCGGTACGCCAATGCTGCTGACAGCTACTCGAACCGCAGCGCAGAGCACCTACGCCGGGGTCGTGCGCCTGGCTGAAGCCGCACGGCAATCGCGCGCGCCTTTTGTGCGTTTGGCCGACCGTTACGCGTTGTTCTTCATACCGCTGACATTGCTGATTGCCGGCATCGCCTGGTACCTGAGTGGCGACTCTTTGCGCGCGCTGGCGGTTATGGTGGTGGCCACGCCTTGCCCGTTGATTCTGGCCGTGCCGATTTCGATCATGTCAGGTATTTCCAGGGCAGCGCGGCGCGGGATCCTGATCAAGGACGGCGTCACCCTGGAAGCGCTGGCCGAGGTCAAGCAAGTGTTTCTCGACAAGACCGGCACGTTGACCAGCGGCCACGCCCGTTTGCAGTCGATCGAGACCAACGGAGCGCTCGATCCGCAGCGTCTGCTGGGTCTCGCCGCTTCGCTGGCACAGGCCTCGACGCACCCCATCTCCCAGGCCATTGTCGAGGCGGCCTGTCAGCGTGGATTGGCGCTCAGCGTGCCGCAGGCGGTCGAGGAAAGTCCGGGCTCCGGTCTTTGCGGGTTGATCGATGGTCTGCGGGTGCGTTTCGGCACGTTGTCCTTTGTTCAGAATGAATCACCGGTTGGCGACTGGGCCGCTACCATGCTGCGCCGCATGGATTACCTGGCGTGCAGCGGCAGCTTCGTTGAAGTGGACGGGGCACTCGCGGGCCTGCTGATCTTCTCCGACAAGCTGCGTCGGGAAACCCCGCTGACCCTGCGCCGACTGCGCAACCGAGGCATCGAGCGGATCGTCATGCTCACGGGCGATCGCGTGGAAACCGCCGAGATGATTGCACTGTCGGCCGGGATCGACGAGTTGCGTGCCGGGTTGAGTCCTGGGGACAAGGTGCGTGCGGTACAGGATGCCTGCCAGCATGCCAGCACACTGATGGTCGGTGATGGCATCAACGATGCCCCCGCCCTGGCGGCGGCCAATGTCGGGGTGGCCATGGGGGCGAGCGGTGCCACGGCGTCCGCGCAAGCGGCGGGCGTGGTGCTGCTGGTGGATCGTCTGGACCGTCTGGTCGAGGCGCTGGACATCGCCCGTCAGACTCGCCACATCGCCCGTCAAGGTGTATTGGCCGGCATGGGCATGTCGGTGCTGGCCATGGGGGTAGCCGCCTTCGGCTACTTGCCACCGCTGGTCGGTGCCGTGGTGCAGGAGGGTATCGACGTGGTGATCATCTTCAATGCCTTGCGTGCATTGGGGCCGTTACCGGGTTTGCGCCAACGCAAGCTGGCCGCCGAGCATATCGATCACCTGCAGGACGAACACGACCAGCTCGCTTCGGTACTCAGCGATCTGCATCAACTGGCAAGCGACTTCGCCCAGCGCCCACTCGAGCAAGCGCAGAGCGACTTGCTGGCGCTGGTAAAAAACCTGCAGGAATCACTGGCCCGCCATGAACGGGACGACGAAAAAAACCTGTACCCGCTGTTGACGCAAAGCCTGCCCGGCGAGGACCCCATGTCGGCGATGAGCCACGTCCACCGCGAGATCTTTCGCCTGATCCATTTGCTGGCACGCATGAGCACGGATTTCAGTGCCGACCCTGCAACAGCTTCTGTCGATGAGATCCAGCATCAGTTGATCCGCCTGGATACCCTCGTGCGACTGCACTTCGATCAGGAGGAAGAGTTGTTTCGCTACCTTGATAAGCGTTGAAAAGCCATACCGCGTCAGTGGAGGACCGCGGAATGGCAACCGGCGACCAGCTGCTTGAGCCCGTGCATGTTCAGCACCTTGACCTCACGACCGGCTATTTCCACCAGCTCCTGTTCCCGCAGATGGGCGATACCCCGGCAGATGGTTTCCAGGCGCAACCCCAGGTAGGAGCCTATTTCGTCGCGCCGCATCTTGAGTATGAATTCGCTGGATGAGTAGCCACGCATGCTCAAGCGTAGCGACAGGTTCAGCAGAAAGGCGGCCAGACGCTCATCCGAGTTCATGTTGCCCAACATCATCAGCAGATCGTGATCGCGGACGATTTCACGGCTCAGAAACCTGTTCAGGTTGTGTTGCAGTGCCGGCAGCTCCCGGGCGAGTTTTTCCAGCTGAGAAAAATGGATGGGACAGACTTCACTGTCCTCCAGAGCAAATGCATTGCAGGTGTGCTCTTCGGCGCTAATGGCGTCCAGGCCGAGCATCTCGCCGGGCAACTGGAATCCGGTGACCTGCTCGCGGCCATCGAGCGACAGCACGCTGGTCTTGAATGAGCCAATACGGATCGCATACAGCAAGTGCAAGGGATCGCCTGCGCGGTAGAGGGGGGCGCCTTTCCTGACCTTGAACCGTTGCAAAATCAGCTTGTCCAGGCGCTCGAGTTCCAGTTTGTCGAGACCAAAAGGCAGGCAAAACTCTAATACACTGCAATTGGAACAGGCAGCCTTGAGGTGTTGACTCTGAAGCAGGTGGACTTCAGTCATGTCAATGGCGCCCTTGGAGGGTTATATATAAAGCATAGGTGCTGTGCACTCGGGCACGGATTCCGTTCGGAAGATCGCCGGAAGCAATCGACAAACGGAAAACCGTTGGCCCGTCGCAAGTGATTGTTATCCCTGGGAATTACAGGTTCCCCGGGCTCATTGATTCAGGCAATGCGCAGATGATCATCCACTTGCCTCACCCCCGGTACTGACCAGGCGGCACGTTCGGCGATCTGACGCTCACGCCACAAATGAACCTTGCCTTCCAGCTTCACCACATCGCCTTCGACCTTGATGTGAATTTCCTTGGCATCGACTTCGGCATTGCGCTTGAGGGCTTCTTCGATACGACGCTGGATATCGTCCACGTTCACTTGCGGACGAAGGACGAGCCGATTGTCCACGCCTACCACTCCCGACAGCTTGCGCACGGCCATCTCGGCGGTTTCTTTCTGGTACTGCCAGTCCACTTCGCCTTCAAGGGTGATCCACCCTTTCTGCACAATGACCTTGATGTCCTGCTCGGGAATGTCGGAGCTCCAGGTGAGGATATTCAAGGCGCGGGAGGCAATGGCGTCGTCCGCCGTGCCCGCGCTTTTCATCGGCCTGACCTGAATTTCTTCGGCCACGGCCCGTACCCCTTTTATGCTTTTTACCGCGCGTTCCGCGCTGACTTTTTGCGCGTAGCTCTTAACGTGCCCGGTGAGCGTGACGACGCCATTGTCCACGGTCACACCGATGTTGGCGGCATCGATCTCAGGCTGGAATTCAAGCTCATCCATAATGCTCTGACGCAGACTCAAGTCGTTCATGGTGATTTCCTTTGTCTGAAAGGTTGGTAGGCCAGGTGCGAAACAGCCCTCTACAGTTCCTCAGGTGAAACCACCCAGACACTGCATGGCATTTTGTACAGCAGATGCTCCACCGTGCTGCCCACCAGTCGGCCCACGCCCCGGTGGCCGACCCGGCCCATGACAAGTACGTCGATGTCGTAGGCATCGGCGTATTGGGTAAGAACCTTGGTCGGGTTGCCCATGATCATGTGCTGCTGCTCTGGCGCAATACCATTGCGCTCGGCCAGTTCGCGGAAGGCATCGGCCTGGGCATCGAATAACGTCTTGGCCTTGCCTGGGGCAAACAGCGCTGAGCTACTGTCGAAATCGAACTCGTCCGCACTGAGGGATGAAAGGTCGTGGGCGTAGATCACGTCGAGCTGGGCGTTACAGGTGCTGGCCAGTTTTGAGGCTTCGCGCAAAATCCTGTCGTTGAAATCCTTGTACTGGGTATTGCTATGGAAGGGATCGACCGCGGCGACGATTTTGCGCGGCAGCGCGTGCTTCACGTGGCTGACAAAATGCAGCGGTACCGGGCATTCGCGCAGCAAATGGATATCCAGGGGCGTGAACATGATGCGTGACAGCAGCGACTCGTATTCCAGTGCCTTGATCAGTACCGCCATCGGCTGTTCTTTGAGATGAATGAGGATTTCCTGCAAAGGTCGTTCAACCCAGATCACCTCCGTGGTGACGGGCACCCCGATTTTACGCAAGGGGCGGGCCTGTTCTTCGAGCCATTGCCGATGGCGCTCGACATACCCCAGCCGCATCTCCTCCAGCGCTTGTTCGTTGACCATGCTCGCCGTTGCCAGCCCTTGCAGGTAATCGAAGGCGACGATATGCAGGGCCGCGCCCGAGGCCTTGGCCAACGCAGCGGCGCGGTCGAACGCGGGGCTGTTTTCCATCAGGGGCGAGACGACCAGCATGAAGCGTGATTGCTCAGACATGACCAAACTCCCGTCAATAATCGTAGATATTCCTGTACTCACTGGCACCCCTGCGTTTGGGCAGTGGTCCTCTGGCTTTTATCCTGCCGCTGACCGGGGGGCCGGGATTGATCTTTATCAATCTGGCGAGTGATCCAGCTTGCGGCCCGACGTGTGGCGGGGGGCGCCAGGTCCATCTATAAAACATTGACCACTATCAATCTCTCCTGCGTCATGCCGGTGCAGTCTTGGGGTTGTGGCTTACCCGGACAGGAATCACATGAACGAAACCTTGGGCCTGGCAGGGGCGGCAGCTGCGCTGGGGATCGGCATGCTCGTCGGCCTTGAACGTGAACGGCACAAGGGGCGGGGGGACAGTCGCGCCTGTGCCGGATTGCGTACGTTCGCGATCACCGCGTTGCTGGGTTATGTGGCGATGCAAATCGGTGGTGGTTTGCTGGTGGGCATCATGGCGGTTTCGGTGGCCTTGCTGGTCACTGTGGCTTACTGGCGAAGCCTGGGCACTGACCCAGGTGTCACCAGTGAAGTGGCGTTATTCACGGTATTGGCACTGGGGGCGTTGTGTAACAGCGCGCCCGAACTGGCCATCGCCATTGGCGTGGTGGTGGCGGGGCTGCTGACGTATCGCCAAAAACTGCATCATTTTGCGCGCAGCCAATTGACTGAAGGGGAGATGCGCGACGGTCTGGTGCTGTTGGTCGCCGCCCTGGTGGTGTTGCCATTGGCGCCGGATCGCTTTATCGGCCCCTATGCCGCCATCAATCTGCGCACCATTTGCACCCTGACGGTGTTGCTGATGGCCGTCGGGGCGGTCGGGCATATTGCCGTTCGTACCCTGGGTGCCCGTTACGGCTATGTGGTCAGCGCCATCGCCTCCGGGTTTGCTTCCAGCATCGCGACCATCGCCGCGATGGGGCACCTTGTCGCCAAGGAGCCAGGCAACATCAAAGTCTTGAGTGCGGCAGCGATGCTGTCCAACCTGGCGACCATCATTCAGGTCGGCCTGATCCTGGGGGCGGTCGACATCGGTCTATTGCGCTACATGTGGGGGCCGCTGTTGTTGGGTGCCGCCGCCACGGCGCTGTATGGCTTGAGCCTGATGTTGCCCAAACCTGCGAGTGGCGACAATCAGCCGGTCAAGGTCGGCGGTGCGTTCAACCTCAAGCTGGCGTTGGTCATCGCACTGACCATGACCGGCGTTACCTTTGTGTCTTCGATGGTGCTCAATCACTTTGGCGAAGTGGGCGTGATGGTCACGACGACGCTCACCGGTTTCGCCGATGCCCATTCTTCGACGGCGTCCATTGGCGCCCTGGCCAAGGCCGGACTGTTGCCGTTCGACGCCATTGCCGGGCCCACGCTGGTTGCCATCAGCAGTAACTCCCTGAGCAAATGCCTGGTGGCCTGGGTCAGCGGTGGGCGACGGTTCGCCGCGTATGTCATTCCCGGCCAGGTCTTGCTGACGTTGGCGATGTGGGTGGGCATGTTGCTGCATTAACGGGCATCCGAGCGCTGTAGCTGACAAAGATCAAGTCGCCCGAATCTGCCGCGATCACTCTAGGGTTCTACTCATTGCATCGAGATGGCCGCGTGCCGAGGTGTCCCATGTCGCAGACTCAGCGTTTACTGTTGATCGCCCCCCATTCCATGACTCGTACTCCGGCGTTCGACCGGGCCGCCGCGTTGGCCCGCGCGATGCAATCGCCGCTGCACATCGTGGCATTCGATTACTTGCAGGCCTTGGCCGTCGCCGGCCTGTTCGCCCCCGAGCAAATTGCCCAGGCCCGGGAAGGCTATTTGCAAACCCATCGGCAATGGCTTGCCGAGCAAGCCCATTTGATAAGCAAACACGGCGTCGAGGTCACCAGCGAGGTGGTGTGGGTACAGCACCCTTACGAGGAAATCCTGCAATTCGTCAACGAGATGTCGCTGAGTCTGATCATCAAGGACGCCCAGGAAGAGTCGGCGTTGAAACGGGTGTTTTTCACTCCGCTGGATTGGCAGTTGTTGCGCGATTGCCCGGTGCCGGTGCATCTGGTGACCAACGCCCGGAACGCGCGGCCACGTAACGTGCTGGCCATCGTCGATGTGCTGCGCAGCGAAGAGCAGGACCTGGTGTTCAATGACCAGATTATCGACGCCGCCACCAAGCTGGCTGAACAGTGTGAGGCGCAGATCGAGTTGGTGCATGCGTATGACTGGACAGCCGTGTATGCCCTGGACATGGGCGTTGGCGCACTCCCGTTGGCCTCCGGTCTTTACGAAGCCATGGGCACGGCGCAACACCAGGCGTTCACGGCACTGGCCGAGCGTCACGGCGTGCCGTCGCAGCGTCGGCACTTCATCGAAGGTGCGCCAGTGCCGAGTATTTGCAAGTTCGCCGAGGACCATCACACCGATGTCATTGTGATGGGGACGGTGCAGCACTCGGGGTTGAACAAGCTATTGGGGACCACTGCCGAACAGCTCTTGCACCGAGCCCCTTGCAGTGTGCTGGCGATCAAACCCGACAGGTCGTTGTAACCCTGAACGTAGACTTGCCCCACGGCGGACCGTTGGCCGGTACGTCGTGGGGCAATCGGCTTTTATGACATATACAGACGATGGATGACCTGACGACTGTCGTTGGGGTCATTGTGCCGCTCGAAACCCATGGCTTTGGCCAGGTCGCGCATGGGGGTATTGCTTGCAGCATCGATCGAATACATCTGATTAAAGCCGTTTCTGCGGGCGGCCTTGATCAGATGCTCCATCAAGGCGGTGCCGAGGCCCAGATGCTGCCATTCATCGGCGACTGTCACCGCGCACTCACACTCATGTTCCGACGTGGCGGCGTAGCGGCTGATGCCGATTTCGATCAATTTGCCGTTTTCGTGAACCAGCGCAATGTAAGCCATGCGCTGTTTGTTATCGGTGTCCATCAACTGATCGAGCATGGCGGCGCCGGGCTCGTTGATCTGCGCGAGAAAACGCATGTGCCGGGACTCGGGCGACAGGCGCTTGATGAAGGCGTATTCAAGTTCGCGGTCCTTTTCCAGCAGTGGCCGGATCAGCACATGGCGACCGTCCTTGAGCGCTTCGATCCAGTACTTTCCAGTGACTGCGGCATAGGCCGCCGCGGCCCGATCATTGTGGTCTTTGACAGTGAGCATGGATGATCCTCCATCTTGTTTGAAAGGTCGGTGCGTATTCACCCATCACGCGGTTGATTCCTTTCTACGCCACTGGCAGCCCTTGAATCTGATCTGGATCAGACACCCGTCACGAGGGCATTCATTTGCGGGTATTTGATGTAAATCAACCTCGGGGAGGGGGCAACGGGCGCAGTCTTGGCCCATGCCGGCGGGTAAGGGACCGGTTTCGAGCGGAGGTGTGAGATGGGGCAATATCAACGTTTGTTACTGATCGCCGACCGGACCCTGCATCAGTCTCCTGCCTTGCTCCGGGCCATCGCGCTGGCCAAGGCGAGCGGGGCCGCGCTGGATGTGCGGGCCTTTGTCGATCCGGCACCGATTGTTCATTTATGGGAAGAAAAAATCGACGAGGCGGGGTATCAGCGTTATCTGCGCCACTGTCATCGTTGGGTGGCCGACGAGGTCGAGCGGCTCAGCGGGCAGGGCGTGGACGTGACGGTTGAAGCGGTCTTCACCACCCATCCGTTGCTGGACATTTTGAAGGCAGTCGAAGACCTCAAGCCCGACCTGCTGATCAAGGATGTCACCCTGGAACCGGCGCTCAAACGGGTGTTCATCACTCCGCTCGATTGCCATCTGCTGCGCGAATGCTCGATCCCCGTGCACCTGGTCAATCAGGTCCGTTACGGGTTGCCGCACCGGGTCGTGGCCGCCGTGGACCCGTTCGATCCGGCGACGCAAATCAGTGGCCTGAACGACACCATCATCCAGACGGCCAACGCGCTGGCGCTGCAATGCGACGCACCACTGCACCTGCTGTACGCCTACGACTTGTCGCCGGCGTTCAATGGCGATGCACCGTTGATCGCCGGTGGCTGGGGCATGGACTTCGTCGAGGAGCTGCGCGAATCCCTGCACCGGGCGTTTATTACCCTGGCGGATCGCTACGGTGTTCCTCCCGAGCGTCGGCACTTTGTCATGGGCCTGCCGGTGCCGGTCATCAGTGAGTTTGTCGAGCAATACCTGGCGGATGTGGTGGTGATGGGCACTGTGCATCGCGTGGGGATCGACCGGTTGATTGGCAGCAACACCGAGCGGGCGTTGTACTCGGTACCGGGCAGCATTCTGGCGGTCAGGCAGCCGGGTTCGAGCGTCGCGCAGTAAGCCGATCGCTGGCCGGCCATTAGTTGATAAAAATCAGAGCCGCAAGGCGAGAGCCCCCCGATACTTGAGCCACAACCTGAAGCTATCCAGATGAGGTGGGTGAGGGTGAAAATTCAACGTTTGCTATTGATTGCCCCGACCGAAATGGTCCGCACCCCGGCGTTCGATCGGGCGCGGGCCCTGGCCTGTGCAACCGGTGCGATGCTGCACATTGTCGCTTTCGATTATGTCCAGGCGCTGGCGGCGGCCGGCCTGTTTGACCACGACGCCATGGCCCAGGCGCGGGAAGGTTACTTGCAGGTACATCGTCAATGGCTGGAGCAGCAAGCCCGGTTTCAACGACGCGAAGGCGTGCAAGTGAGCACTGAAGTGGTGTGGGCCAGACCGACCCTGGCGCATCTGCTGGAGTACGTGAATGACTTCCATGCAGACTTGGTGATCAAGGACACCCACCGCGTATCAGCGCTCGATCGCGCCTTCCATCGTCCGCTGGACTGGCAGTTGCTGCGCGACTGTCCAGCGCCCTTGCACCTGGTCATCGATGCCACAAATCCCAAGCCGTTGAGCATACTGGCGACCATCGACTTGTCCCATCTGGAGGAACTGACCCAAGGGCTCAATGACCGGATTCTCGACCTGGCTTCGAGCCTGGCCGAATCTTGCGGTGCTACCTTGCACCTGCTCAATGTCAGCGGCTGGTCGGAGTTGGGCGAGGCGCAAGTGAATGTGCCGACGGCGACTCTCGATGGCAGCTTGGAAGACGCCGTCAACGATGCCCAGTTGGAGGCCTTTGAAGCGCTTGCCGAACGCTACGGAGTCGAGAAACAACGGCGCCATCTGCTGCCTGGCATCCCTCCCAAGGTCATTGCCCATTTCGCGCAACAACATGCCTTCGACATGGTGGTGCTGGGAACGACCTACCATCGCGGGATCGATATGTTCATCGGCAGTACGGCGGAAAGCGTATTGAACCGGTCGCCTTGCAGCCTGACGATCATCAAGCCATTGCCCCGGCTCGACAGAGAAGATGAACCAGTGTGACCTCAATTGATAAAAATCAACTGCCCACAAGCGCAAAGGAGCGATCAATAGTGCTCCATGAATGCGCAAGGAAACGGCCATGCGAATGACATTTCTCGGTGCTGCGGGCACGGTCACGGGTAGCAAGTATTTGCTGGAACATCGCGACCAGCATGTGCTGATCGATTGCGGTCTGTTCCAGGGCTATAAACAACTGCGCTTGCACAACTGGGACCCGTTCCAGTTGCCGGTTCGCGACCTCGAAGCCATTGTGCTGACCCACGCTCATCTGGATCACAGCGGCTACCTGCCGGTGTTGGTGCGCAACGGTTATCGCGGCCCGGTGTATGCGACGCCAGCCACCTGTGAACTGGTGAAAATCCTGCTGTGCGACAGCGGCCGCTTGCAGGAAGAAGAGGCCGAGTTCGCCAATCGCCATGGCTTCTCCAAACACTCTCCGGCCTTGCCGCTGTACACCGAGCAAGACGCCGAGCGGGCATTGAAATTGCTGCGGCCGGTGCAGTTGCACCACCGGGTCGACATTGTCCCGGGGATGAGCATTCTGTTGCGCGGTGCCGGGCATATTCTGGGCGCAGCGACCGTGGAAGTCGTCGCCGATGGCATGACCCTGGTGTTCTCCGGGGATCTGGGGCGGCCGAACGATCCATTGATGTTTGCCCCGGAGACGATCGAGCAGGCCGATTATCTGCTGGTGGAGTCGACCTATGGTGACCGTCGGCATCCCGACGAATCCCCGGAAGATCAACTGGCCGAGGTCATCACCCGTACCGCGCTGCGCCACGGCATCACGCTGGTGCCATCGTTCGCGGTCGGTCGCGCGCAATTGCTGATGTATCACCTGTATCGCTTGCAACAAAAACGCGCGATTCCCGACCTGCCGATCTACCTCAACAGCCCCATGGCCACCGACGTCACGCGCTTGTACCAGCGCTTTCGCAGTGAACACCGGTTGTCCCTGGAAGAGTGCGAAGGCATGTGCCGTGTCACGCGTTTTGTGCGCTCAACCAGAGACTCCATCGAGCTGGACCAGCAGCGCACACCCGCGGTGATCATCGCCGCCAGCGGCATGGCCACTGGCGGGCGGGTGCTGCACCACCTCAAGGCGCTGGCGCCCAACCCGCTCAATACGCTGCTGGTGCCGGGCTTTCAGGCGGGCGGCACCCGCGGCGCGCAGATCATCGCAGGCGCCCCGTCAGTACGTATTCACGGCAAAGACGTGCCGATCCGCGCCGAAGTGGTGCCGATGGAAACCCTGTCCGCACACGCCGACTGCGAGGAAATCATGCTGTGGTTGCGCGGCTTCAAGCGGCCGCCGAAACACACCTATGTGGTACATGGCGAACCCAATGCTTCGGATGTGTTGCGCCGGCGAATCAGCCTGGAGCTGGGCTGGTCGGTCTCGGTGCCGGAGTACCGCGACAGCGTGGAGCTGACGGGGCCTCTTTAGTGCTCTGGCCACTACAGAAAAGGGGCTCTAAAAAAAGCCCCTGGCCGATTTGTTTCGCCACGCGAGCCGTCTATTTCGAGAACTTTCGTGCCCCGGCCACGCAAAGAATCACCGCCACGGTCACCCCCAGCATGGCAACGCTGACCTGCTCGTGCAGCAACGTGGCCGCCAGTGCCAGGCCAAAAAACGGCTGCAGCAACTGAAGCTGGCCGACGGCGGCAATCCCGCCCTGAGCCAGCCCGCGGTACCAGAACACAAAGCCAATCAACATGCTGAACAGCGACACGTAAGCCAGGCTCAACCACGCAGGCGGGGTAATTGCCGAGAGCGAAGGCGGGGCCAGCAACCAGGTCAGCGGCGCCATGACGGGCAGCGACAGCACCAGCGCCCAGGAAATCACCTGCCAGCCTCCCAGAGTCTTGGAAAGCTTCGCACCTTCGGCATAGCCCAACCCGCACGCCAGGATGGCCAGCAACATCAGAATGTCCCCCGCAGGAGAGGCCGTCAGGCCTTGGGAGACGGCAAACCCCACCACCAGCAGGCTGCCCAGCACCGAGAAGAACCAGAACACCGGCCGGGGCCGCTCGCCGCCGCGCCAGACCCCGAACGCTGCGGTGGCGAGCGGCAACAGGCCAACGAAGACGATGGAGTGCGCAGACGTTACATATTGCAGCGCCAGCGCGGTCAACAGCGGAAACCCTAATACAACGCCCAGGGCCACGATGGCCAGGGAGAGCAACTGATGCCTGGCCGGGCGTTTTTCCTTGAACAGCAACAGCAAGCACAGCGCCACAATGGCAGCGATACTGGCCCGGGCAACCGTCAGGAAGACCGGGTCGAACTGTAGAACGGCCACCCGTGTCGCCGGCAGCGAGCCGCTGAAGATGAGCACGCCGATGAACCCGTTGAGCCATCCGCTCGCGGTCCTTTCCGTGGTGTGCTGTTGCAGGTTCGATGTGCGTTCCATTCTGGATCCCCTTCATGCTCAGGTTGCATGGAAGGCATCGTATGGACGAAACTCAATACAATCAAAATATTGTCATGGATACATCTGCTCATGCCTCGTTCCCGCTACAAATCACTGGTGGATACGTTTGCCGCGGATATTCGTTCAGGGCGCCTGTTGCCGGGCACACGCTTGCCGACTCACCGTCAGTTGGCGACCACGGAAGGCCTGGCCCTGGTGACGGCAAGCCGGGTCTATGCGGAGCTGGAAGCCATGGGCCTGGTCAGCGGGGAGACGGGGCGGGGGACGTTCGTCAGGGAAACCTCGTGGTCGCCCAACCAGGCTATCGATCAACACAGCGTTGCCGCCGGCATGACCGACCTGAACTTCAACTATCCGGCGCTTCCCGGGCAGGCAGAACTGTTGCGTAATGCACTGCGCCAACTCGCCTCAGCCGGTGATCTGGAAGCGTTGCTGCGCTACCAGCCACACGCCGGGCGACCCCATGAGCGCGCCGCCGTGGCGCGCCATCTGCGCGTTCGAGGGCTGACGGTCGAGGCTGAGCAAATGCTGATCGTCACCGGCGCCCAGCAAGGGCTGGCGGTGACGATGATGGCGCTGTTGCAACCCGGTGACGTGATTGCCGCGGACGCGTTGACCTACCCGGGGTTCAAGGCCCTGGCCGACACGCTGCACCTTGAAATCGTGCCCATTCCGGTGCTCGATCACGGGCCTGATCTGCAAGCGCTGGAAAGCCTGTGCCGGCATCGACGCGTGCGGGCCGTGTACACGATGCCGACCCTGCACAATCCGCTGGGCTGGGTGATGAGTGCCGAGCAACGGGAACACCTGGTGACGATTGCGCGCCAGCATGGGCTGCTGATCATAGAAGACGCCGCTTACGCCTTCCTCGCCGAAAATCCACCCGCGCCGCTGGCGGTACTCGCCCCCGAGAGGACGATTTACGTGTCAGGGCTCTCCAAAAGCGTGGCCACCGGACTGCGCGTCGGCTTCGTCGCCGCCCCCCTGCAGAACGTGCCCGCGCTGGAGCGCACAATCAAAGCGACCACCTGGAATACCCCGGGTGTGATGACGGCGATTGCCACCACCTGGCTTGACGACGGCACCGTCATGCAACTGGAAGCCGAAAAGCGCCGGGACGCGCAGGCCAGGCAAATCGTGGCCGGCGAGGTACTGGCGGGGCTGCGCTGTATTCGCCATCCATCGTCGTATTTTCTTTGGCTGCCATTGTCGGAAGACGCACGGGCCGACCAGATCGCCATGGCGTTGATGCGGGAAAACGTCTCGGTTTCAACCGCCGAACCGTTTGCCACATCGGCCAACGTTCCACATGCGTTTCGCCTGGCGCTGGGCTCCGTGGAGATGGGGGCGCTCAGGGAGGCGCTGGAGAAAGTGAAGTGGGTGGTTGGGGCTTATACATAGTCTCGTTATTACCGAAGAGTATGTGCCTACGCCGTAGTGGTCGGTAGAGAGCCTTTATTCCAACAACTAGCGCATTACAATCTCACTGAATTTGACGGTAAGCGTCTCATCATTCCCATCTCGAAACACCAACTTGATCGCTGGTGTTTTGCTGAGTTTGCTGTTGCTCTGCTGGAAGATCAGCGTAACGCGTGTAGGTACGTTGCGAATCAGCTGAAAGCGCAGCCAGGCGTTGTCCTCGACCTGGCCCACCCGGATCGACTCGAACTTCAGTGGACCGCCAGACTCGTCGAATAGCCGGGTGCCGTCGTCGAAGCGAAAGCTGCGGTCTACGTTCAGATTGGTCAGTTCAAAAGTGCAGGTGGGCAGACGGCCGATGTTCTCGCAACCCTCCAGTTCGATGCGAATGTTATCCAGCACTTCCATGCGTTTGCCGAGCAGGTTGTTGCCTTCGTTTTCGACTATTTTGGCTTGCAGTTTGGCGAACTCGAAAGAGGGCTTGGCGTATTCGGTGCCTAGGATGAAGAAGCCGAAAGACAAGCCGGCGATCATGAAAAACTGCAACGCGCCGCGGAGCATCGGCGTGAAATTACGAATCTGCCAGCCGATTGAAACGGCTCCCAGAAATATAAATGCACTCACCAGCAGGACCACGTTTTTCCAGCTGATGAAGCTGAAACCGAACACGCTCGGGTCCGGCACGGCATAGGTGATTAACGCCCACATGGCGCCCAGCACGACGCTGAGGCCTGCCATGCCGCGGGTGATCAACGAGGTGAATTTCTGAGTGCGGGTAAGCGGTATTGCTGAGTCTTGCTGGGATATCACGGTGCTGATTCCTTGTTCCGTAGCCGATCGTCCGTCCTTGAAGGTGACTGTCAGGCTGTAGCAATATAAAACCTTGAGAAATCAAGGTCAGAGCCTGGTTGTGGCAGGGGGCCATTATCCAGTAATGGCAGGCTGGGTAAAGACGTGGGAGCACCAATCACGAGTAGGTGAATGGCTCAAGAAAAATTTGCGGATCAATCCAGAGTCTTAAACCATAAGGAATGACTGAATAGCCGTCGTAGCGACCCGAGAAGGTATTAGACGCAGCGAACTCTAAAAAACGACCACGTTTATCGTTAACGACGCGTATACCCGGGCAATCGAGCATTGAGTACCGCACTATTGGGTTTGGTAGCGGAGCCGCCCACAGCTGGACTTCAACATCGCAATCAAATTGCCAAATGGTCAATTGCAGTCTGACAGCGCCCTGTTCGACGATGTACTGGTGCGAGATCCCGGACTCTCCTTCAGAAGGAGCAACCCCAAGTACGTTGAAAAGGTCAAACGGGTCCCATATCAGCGATGGCATTGCACTTTCCTTTATCGAAGAGCAGTTCGGGTTGTTTCACGCCCCATCGAGCCCAAATTTTTTGGAGTCCAGGCGTCGTTGTCAGCGTTATCTACAATGGGGTTCCTGGACTCCGAATACCTCATCCATCACTGGTCGATCATGGGTTAGTAAAAAACGCTGATGTTTCTGATACAGCTGCGCCAGGGCAGTCCTGTTCGGTCCGACGACATCCATGCCGCGATCATCGTAGGGAAATGCCATAACCTGCAGGTTCAGGTTGAAAAAGTAGATGTCACAAAACGGGCGGGGCCGAATGTCTCCAATGTCCTTCGCCAATGCACACCATAGAAAGTTCTGAAGTAGCGACAATGGGGCATGAAAGGCGACATTTGCCCAATGCTCTTCTTCATGTTCATTAAACCAATTGTCCGGATGAATGGGGTTAAGCCATCGGGAATGATTCGAGGGGATCTTGATACCGGCCGCCCGAAGCTCCGCTAGAACAGGTCGGTGTGCAAATGGATTTGCTCCGGAACGAACACGAAGACAGACAACGAGCGATCCTTCCTCGGAGAATATGTCCCCGCAAATGCACCGTGCTTTTTGAAGCGCCAGGAGAAACTGTTCAATGGCAGTTCCCTTTTCGGAAAGGCTGAATCGCAAACCTCCCGGGTAGGAATAGAACAGTGGCCGTTCGAAGGCTTTTCTTTCGAAAACCTCGTCAATTTCACGCTGTAGGTTCACTACTTTACGGTCCTTCGTAAGAGGAGTTAGTAAAAGGGAGTCGGCGGCCAAGAGCACAACTTTAGGCACATCGGGCTTTCCGGCGAGTCCAAAGACCCGTGGGGCCGGGCTTTTGAGGAGCAGGGGCTCTGCTGGGCTGGAATAACCCTCGAATATTTGCTTAAGTCCAGCTATCGCAGCCACACGGGTGCTGCACTTCAATCCCTGAAGGGCATTCCACCCGGAGAATTCCATGTCTCTTCGATTCCCGCGTTTAGCCGCATTGCTCGCCATCCTCACGATCGGCGTCTTGCCCTGTGCCCAAGCCGTTGAATACACCCGGGTCAACACCACCGCCAGCAAGATCTCCTTCACCTATAACCAGTTCGGCTCCAGGGTGTACGGCACCTTCGGCAAATTCGACGCCACGCTCGATTTCGACACGGCAAACCCCACCGCGGCCCACGCCAGGATGACCATCGACCTTGCCAGCATCGACGCCGGCAGCAGCGATGCCAATACCGAGCTGCAAAAGCCTGCCTGGTTCAACACGGCGGACTATCCGGTGGCGACCTTTGAATCGACCCGGGTGAAAGCGCTGGGCAATCAACGCTATCTGATCACCGGCAAACTTAACCTCAGGGGTATGACGCGCGAGTTGCAGGTGAAGGTGCTGTTGAAGCCGGAGCAGGCCATCGGGATTTTCGATGGCAACATCATTCTCAAACGCAGTGACTTCAAGATCGGGGAGGGGGAGTGGGCCGATACGGTGGTCTCCAACGACATCGACATCCGCTTCCGCATCGTCGCGCCGCAGCGTTGATTTTCCTGCGAGGGGCTCGATCTGTGACAATGGCCGGGCTGATGTTCAGTAAGCCTTGATCCGGAGTCAGAAACGCAATGCCCCAGCTCACCCACTTTGCCACTCCATGCCCGGAGCCCATCAACAGCCAGATTCTGCAGATGGTCGTCGACAACCTGACCGACATCAGCATGGTAGGCATCGCGCCGAGCAACCCGTTGTACAACGTCTATCAATACGCGGTGGGCTATGAGGTTCATCTCTACCTGGAAGCGCTCGGCGGCGCCAAAGGCATTGCGGTCGAATTGATCGTCGCCATGGATGACGAAGATCCCGAGAAGGTCATCGGGTTTTTGCTGTACCTGCCGGTCAAGGACGATCCCGAGGCCTGCGGCGTGGCGTACATGGCGGTGCAGGCCAGTCAACGGCGACAGGGTGTTGCGCGGGCGATGCTGCAAGACATGCTCGGTCGCTACCCGCATGCCGAGTTGACGTGCACCGTCGCCAAGGTGCCGTGGTTCGAGTCGATGGGTTTTCAAGTGCTGGGCGTGCGCGGCACTCAGGTGCTGATGAACTCCCGGGATCACGGCACTGAAGGCCTGATGGGCCTGTTGGATGTCACCTCGATCTACAGTTCTTTGGAGGTGCGGCAGATACATACGTATCTGCTGCAAAAACACGGCAAGCGGGCAATGATCGATGCAGAAAAGCAGCGCGACCGGCATCTCGACCAAATGACGCGCAACGCCAAGGCGTTTGTGCTGGATCGTTTGAGCAAAAACGCCGAGCGCGGGCCTCGTCCCGTCTAGACTGTCGAGTCCTTTCGGCGCGCAGGCTGGCCGAGGCGTGATATTCTGTCGCATTAACTTGGTTTGACTTATTCGGTTCGTACGTCCACAGACGTGCGACAGAATCAATGTCGCTCAAGTAGCTGAGCCAATAATGATAAGAAGTCAGTGCACGAGGGACATATAACTGAGGTCGATGGAGACACGTCGGCCTTGTGTGCCCACCTTCAAATCTTTCTGAATGCAGAAACCCGCGGCACGCTGCCTGCGTACCCGTGAACCTGGGTTGCTCATGAATGAAGGTTGGAGGCGGATGGCGTTTATCATAGGTGCTACAAATGTTTAAGAAACTGAACACAGCCCTGCTGGGGCTGGCTTTGTCGATGGGGATCACGTCCGCTTACGCGGAGGCAAAGAAAGTCGATGTGCTGCTCATTGGCGGCGGCATCATGAGTGCAACGTTGGGTGTGTGGCTCAATGAGCTGGAACCCGACTTGTCGATGGAAATGGTCGAGCGCCTCGATGGCGTCGCCCTGGAAAGCTCCAACGGCTGGAACAACGCCGGTACCGGTCACTCCGCCCTGGCCGAGCTGAACTACACCCCGGAAGACGAGAATGGCAAAGTTCAGATCACGAAAGCCGTTGAAATCAACGAAGCCTTCCAGATCTCCCGTCAGTTCTGGGCCTGGCAAGTTCAGCAAGGCGTGCTGAAGAACCCGCGTTCGTTCATCAACTCCACTCCGCACATGAGCTTTGTGTGGGGCGATGACAACATCAAGTTCCTGAAGAAGCGCTACGAAGCCCTGCAAGCAAGCCCGCTGTTCGCCGGCATGCAGTACTCCGAAGACCCGGCAGTGATCAAGAAATGGGTTCCGCTGATGATGGAAGGGCGTGACCCGAACCAGAAAGTCGCGGCCACCTGGAGCCCGCTCGGTAACGACATGAACTTTGGCGAGATCACCCGCCAGTTCGTCGCGCACCTGCAAACCACGCCGAAGTTCGACTTGAAGCTGTCTAGCGAAGTGCAAGACATCACCAAGAACGCAGACGGCAGCTGGCGCGTCAGCTACAAAAACCTGAAAGACGGCACCAAAACCGAAACCGACGCCAAGTTCGTGTTCATCGGCGCGGGCGGCGGTGCACTGCACCTGCTGCAGAAGTCCGGCATTCCTGAAGCCCAGGAATACGCAGGCTTCCCGGTTGGCGGCTCGTTCCTTGTGACCGA
>Ga0182006_1000084_pt1 | contig 118254 bp, 117 predicted proteins | sample Sormic07211104_1_FD_123022 | JGI IMG/M metagenome (GOLD analysis project Ga0182006, IMG submission 123022) | Rhizosphere microbial communities from Sorghum bicolor, Mead, Nebraska, USA - 072115-104_1 MetaG | ecosystem: Host-associated > Plants > Roots > Rhizosphere | place: USA: Nebraska...
CCCTTTGCGCCATCAGTTCCATTAACACCATTTACTCCGGCAACCCCTTGAGGCCCGGTATCTCCTTTATCACCTTTGGCACCGGCATCACCCTTTGGTCCGGTAGCTCCGGTTAAGCCAATAGGACCCTGCGCGCCGGTGTCGCCTTTATCACCTTTTGGTCCGGCAGCTCCGGTTAAACCAATAGGTCCTTGTGCTCCAGCGTCGCCTTTATCACCTTTGGCACCAGCATCACCTTTTGGCCCGGTAGCTCCGGTTAAACCAATAGGTCCCTGTGCTCCGGTATCTCCTTTATCACCCTTTGGTCCGGCAGCTCCGGTTAAGCCAATAGGACCCTGTGCTCCGGTGTCGCCTTTATCTCCCTTTGCGCCATCAGTTCCATTAACACCATTTACTCCGGCAACCCCTTGAGGCCCGGTATCTCCTTTATCACCTTTGGCACCAGCATCACCCTTTGGTCCGGTAGCTCCGGTTAAGCCAATAGGACCCTGTGCGCCATCAGTTCCATTAACACCATTTACTCCGGCAACCCCTTGAGGCCCGGTATCTCCTTTATCACCCTTTGGTCCGGTAGCGCCGGTTAAACCAGTGGGTCCCTGTGCACCAGTGTCGCCTTTATCACCCTTTGGCCCGGCAGCACCAGTTAAGCCAATAGGCCCTTGTACACCGGTATCTCCCTTATCACCTTTGGCACCAGCATCACCTTTGGCACCAGCATCACCTTTTGGCCCGGTAGCACCGGTTAAACCAATAGGTCCCTGTGCACCGGTATCCCCTTTATCGCCCTTTGGTCCGGTAGCACCAGTTAAACCAACAGGCCCTTGTGCACCGGTATCTCCTTTTGAATTTTTTACCCATTTTGTTCCGTCATTGTAATAAATCCCCGGTACCACATCTTTATTGGTTGCTATATTATAAACCATCATCCCAGCAACATGGGCTGTTAGCGGCGATGGATTGATGGTTTCAATAAGCGATACCCTAACATGGAGTAAACCTTTGTTGTTACTTTCCAATTCCAGTAATGCATCTTTATTTGCAAGATTTCCTCCTGTAAGGGTGCCATCTTTTATTTTTTGTTGAGCATTTAAATTCAATGCGAACACTGAAATACCCAGCAGAATTAGTAGTTGTTTTTTCATATTCTTTATTTAATAATTTAATAGTTTTAAGGTCAGCGACAGCTGTTCCCTGATATTTTGAATGACTGTGGTACAATAGATTGAATAAGCCCTAACAATAGAATCAGTATGTATTGTTATCCAAAAAGCATTCAATCAAAAAGTTTATTTTTCGTGAAACGGGTTAAATAATTTTAGTTTAACTCCATCCATTTTACTGTTGTCAGCTTTTATTTTTCTCCTCTCTAAGCTGCCTGGGTCTAATGCCCCTACCCTGTTGAAATAAGTCTAAAATGTTTCAAATCGAGAAATCAATTCCAGTACTACTGCTTCCAATACCAGCGGAGATCACCTCATTTCGTTCTTCAAAAGCATTATTCTCCGATTCCGAGAAGTGTCTGGATGACTCTGGAAACTTCAAGTTTATGCCGGATTACCTGTATCTGATCTGTAATTAGTTCCTGCATGTTAAATGGTGCTGCCAAATTTGTAGCAATCGTAAATTTTGCCCTGTGATGAACCTGATTACGCCAACTGACTGGTTTAATTGCGGACTGAAGTCCTCATTCATCATTTGCGAATGATCAGCCGTGTATTGTATCTGCCCGATATCCTATACCGTATAAATTTGTACACAGCTGATAAGTTAACGGCTTAACGGCTTTTTTGAATGTTCAGGTCGAATCTGAAATGGCGCCAATCAAAGAATCAATCACTTCGATGGTTAATATGCATAATGGCCCGTGGGGGTTTTCGTACCGAACTGATCGGATAATGATTCCTGCTTTTTGAGCAAAAACATCTAAAGTTTCCAACGTGAGCAAACTGAAGAAGATGTATGATATTTTCAAAGCAAATGAGAGTATGTGGATTATTTTTAACAAATCTAGCCCTCAGATAGCTCATGAATTTGATTATTATACCAAGTTGCCCAGTTATTATATTAAGCCACTAAATAGATATACCAAATTTTTTAAAACAAATAAAATAGTTGAAAATAGCAGTTTGATAGAAGTAGTTACGCTGTTGATATAAAAAATACGAATCATATCCATTTTAGTAATACTTTTATGCAGTAAACAAAAATATGTTAACGAGCAACCAAAAACATTTAGAACAGATCTCCTATAGATTAGATTTATTTACACACAGCAAGTACCGTAACTATCGACACCTCAGCATCTGGACCCTCTACTGGCTTATTTTCTTGAGCAATTGTCAGAGTCCGGGTGATATTGAGCCTTATGCCACCTATTTTAGATTTGGCATTTCCGTTACTATTTTTATACAGGCATATTTAAATATGTACTGGCTCGTACCGATTTACTTATTAAATAAGAATCTGTTAATTTATCTCATCAAAATCTTTATCATGCTGGTATTTTTCAGCCTGATCGTTGATTTAGCAACTTTACTAATACCTAATATTGTGCTTGAAGATCCTTCAAAGAGGTTATATGATCCAAAGCCAAAATTGTATTTTACTTTTGCACTTACTTTTGTACTGGCATCATCAGCTATAAAATTTTTCCAGAGATGGATTCAACATTCCAGTGAAATCACCGAACTTAGCAAAATCAACATCAGATCTGAATCAGAACAGGTCAAAAATCAGATCAATACGCATTTCTTATTTAATATGTTGAATAATGCAAATGTGCTCATTGATAAAGATCCTCAAAAAGCCTCAAAGGTATTAATCAGTTTACACGATTTACTGCGTTATCAGTTATACGACAGTTCAAGACCTGAGGTGCTGCTCACTTCAGAAATCAATTTTTTAACTGACTGCTTAAATCTGGAAATCATCAGAAGGGATCATTTTGATTTTATTATATCAAAAGAAGGTTTGCTGAATGGCGTTCAGGTTCCCTCATTTTTGTTTATTACCTTTGTTGAAAATGCCATCAAACATAGTCATGATGGTGATAATCCCTCCTATGTAAATGTTTATTTTGAATATAAGGATGGCTGGGTAAATTTCAGGTGTATCAATTCAAAACCATTACATTTAATCCGCACCAATCAATCAGGCGGTTTGGGACTGGTAAATATCAAGCGGCGTCTCGATCTTATTTCCGGAATAAATCATCAGCTCAATATCTTTGAAAACAAAAAAACGTATACTGTTGAATTATCCCTTAAATTATGAACTGTATCGTTATTGATGATGAGCCTCTAGCCAGGGAAGCGATGAAGAAGCTGATAGTGCAACTCCCCGAGCTCCAATTTAAAGCCGAGTTTTCTCATTCAGACACTGCCCTGACCTATATTAAGGCTAATAAAATTGATCTTATTTTTTTAGATATTCAAATGCCAGGTGTAGATGGCATTTCTTTTGCCCGAATGATTACTGATACCATTCAGATCATCTTTACCACAGCCTTTTATAGTTATGCGGTGGAGAGTTATGAGCTTAATGCTGTGGACTATCTGCTGAAGCCCATTAAAACTGAACGATTCAAAAAAGCTGTGGAGAAAGCAATTGTTTATCAAAATCTTTTAAAAAGGGCTTCTGCAAGTGTTGACCAGATTAATCTGGAATATTTTTTCATCAGGTCCGAAAAAAAGGTTATGAAGGTTTCCTTTGCTGATGTTCTGTATATCGAAGGACTAAAAGATTATGTTATCTTACATACGAAATCGCAAAGAATCATCGCCGCGATGAATATCAAAACCATACAAGGTCAATTGCCTCAGGACATTTTCATAAGAGTAAGCAAATCTTATGTCATTAATAAAAGAAATATTGATTATTTTGACAACAATACGGTTTACATGGATTTGCATGAGATTCCAATTGGAAACTCCTACCGGGATTTTTTTTTTGATATTGTTAAAAAGGACCTGGTAAGCAAATAAAAAAGGCAAATTTGAAACCTGAACTTAATAACCGAGATGCGTTTCCCAAACCCATACGATCTTCTTTTGTTTAAAAATCCTGATGCTTCCTGTACAGATAAGCGCTCTGCATTACCTTGGTGAAATTACCGGTACCGTAACTACTGATGATTTACTGGAGAATATTTTTACCAAGTTTTGTATCGGCAAATAACCGATTAAATCCAAGCAAAACAAAACACACAACTGATAAACAGAACCTTACATATTTTATTTTTATTTTGTGACCGCAATAAAATTTATCTTCAATCTTTTACTGCGGCCGAACCTGTATTACTAGAGTACATATGCGCAATTCCATTGGTTTACAGCACTTGGAGCAAAACAAAAAGATTGCGGGTTGGTATGTTTATTCAATTACCAAATACCTTTGCAACCATACTTTCCAATCTGCTATATAACTGATCTTTTTCGTTAGTTTTAACCTTCCTGTTAATTCCCGTTTCACTTCTAAGTTCAAGATAATAATCCAGTTCACTTTTTGCTTTGAAGTAGGTTTATGAGGCAATATTCCCATTGATATTTTGTTTTCTGCATAACCTCAAAGTCATGACCCAAATAATTATAAACGGTATAAGTAGAAAAACAACTTCTGCTCTAAAAAAAACGTAACTCAAAAGGTAAATTAAAGGAAACCATAACAACAATTTACTAAAAAGACGGCTCTTTGTTAGGAAAGGTAGTATGATGATTCCGATATGGGATAATAATATTATTACCCATAAAATGATGTTTCGTACATTATCCTCTCTTCCATCTTTAAGTATTTCAGGATAATCAATAAATTCCAACTGATAGATAAAAAACCAGTTCCTATTAATCGACATACCTATAAAAAGGCTGAGTAAGATCATCACAATTAATAAAAAATTTATCTTTGTCATAGTAATTCTAATTATATTTTTTTTTCAGGCTTCTGAATACTAATTCAATCTATAAGCAATTTTGTGCAGTTTAACCAGTTATTCAAAGAATGGATAAAATGCGCTATATGTATCCAGTTTCCGTTCCTTTTTTGAAAGAAGAAGAAAACATTATCCTTTGTACATTTTTAAAAGTTTTAGTATACATCACAAATGCCTTTGAACCATCAGGAGAAAACTTAGCGGTACTAAAGCGGATCTCATCCTTTGTGCCTTTATTTCCACTGCAATTATTATCATTATTTGGGGCATCTGAAAGAGCAAGTTGTTTCCAATCTGTAGAATAAGAAAACGGTTTGTCTTCTTTCAGATAACGCCATTGACCATTAATAAGTAATGATAGTGAATCGCGTTCTTTTACACCTTCTTGCGCAGCTAGATAGCGATCGAGATTTGATAAAAGCTGCTCACTCCTATGCACTGATTTAGGACACACCTTTTTATTTAAAACAAGGTCGATAACTTTATTGATGATGCCTTCTTCCTTTTGTCTGGGGTCATCCTGAATCACTTTGAAACAACTTGAACCAATTATCGCCATCGTAAAGATTAAATTTTTTATCATGGTTGACAATCGTTTTTTCCTGTTGAGCCTAGTTTGTTTTTATATTCTCTTTCAGCGTTTGTTTTTGATCTTGTAGCATCTGGTGCGTCAAGCCCTGAAGTTTGCTGCAGCTCTACAACGCTCAGGCACAAGGCAACGGTCAGCTGATTTGGTCGGCTTTTTCAATTTACATCATATATTAGGCAGGTAGTCGCCGGTATAGCATTCGATTTTATAACTAAAGAAACAGCCAGATTAAGGTCTAAAGTCAGCCTCGCTTACATCCGAATTGATCTTCAGTTCAACAACAGTAAGGATTTGTGAACTATCCTTATCACCAATCTTCATCTCCGACGCAAAGGTAAGTCCTGAATATTTTTTATAAGCCATATAAAGTGTTGTAGCAAAACTGTTTTTATTGATGTCTTCTACCTTGTCATCACGCAGCAGCAACTTGCTTTCCTTGTCAAAATACAACAGCTGTACCAGCCCGCTTTTACGCTTTGCCCTGATCTTATAGCAGTCCTTTTCTCCCACCTTCTCTTCGCCAAGAAATTCAAGCGTCCACAGTTCGGACATGATCCAATCGAGTTCATTAAAAATGTTTTTCCTGTCCAACTTGTCCTTAAATTCCGCCAGATCTGCTTTTTTCACCTCGCCGTTAACGGTTTCAAAAGCCGTTTTCCCATCGAACCAATTTTGAAATACGGTCCTGCCTTTGTATACAATCTTAAAACTACCCTTATTTGGCAACAGTTCTTTTGTGATGTAATTTACTTCTCTGCCTTCCATTTCTGTTTTCATATTACTGTACAAAGTGGTAATACTACGGAGAAAAGATTCACCACCCATCGCTGCTATGCAATTTTTAACAATGGCAATTGGATCAGGCTTTGCAACCTCCTGAGCCGGAAGCGTAGTGCAAAAAAGGGTAAATAACAGTAAAATGGATATCGTTTTTGGAAACTTCATGTTTTTTACGGGTCGAACGTTTTATTTTAAATGATTGGGTTTATTTATCGTATTGATTTTGGTCTTGTTTTATTCCTGAAAAGCTCACACTGGATCATGCTCCCCTGCCGCAATCGTTTTGCCGGTTTTAAAGTCATATCCAAATGCATCATAACGCTCATTACCTTCGCCTTTTGGATGATCACCGTACTCATTGGGACCATAATCGCCGGGCAAAAAAAACATCATCAGCATGTAAAAAGGTACCAATTGCCACCAGCCTGATTTACCTAAGTCATGGCAGCGTTTCGCACCCTGCGACATCAATAAATAGATTGGCAATAATTTTGTAAATTCAATCCAGCTGCCAACTGACTTATTATTCTCCACAATCAGCACAAAAAAATGAACAATAAAATAAAAGATGTGGGTTAAGGCAAATTCCGTGCGGCGGATTCTGCCATAAAAAGAAAAGGGATCTTTGAACATTAGAGAGGCGTTATTTCGTTACGAGTTTAAATTTGAATAAAAATACTGATTTTTATAAGAGATGTCAAACATTTATTTCTCAGAAATCAAATGAAATAACCGGCCTATCATTAACGGTGAGCAAAAATTGAATAACGGGCTGCAAAAGGCCAATAAATGATGGCCACTGCCGCTAACACCGCAAATGAAAGTTAAAAAATGCCTTGCCGGCTACAACGCTGAGCACAAAGCCAAAACCATTATGCCCATCAGTTTGTACTAGCTATAAGTGATAAATATATGTCAGCACGTTCAGATAAAATAAAAGCATTCAACAAAAACCGATTGCCCTCAATCACCCGGCTTAAATACAGCGCAATGCTCGAAAATGCATTTAGGTTCTACCGCGGTACCTGCCATCTTTTCTACGAAAGGATTGCTGAACTAAAAGCAATGCCCAAATCGCCGGTTGGCTGGATCAGCGGCGACCTGCACCTGGAAAATTTTAGCAGTTATAAAGGGGATAACAAACTGGTATACTTTGATCTCAACGATTTCGATGAAGCGGTAAAGGCACCGGTACTCTGGGAAGTAGTGCGTCTGGTGACCAGCATTTTTATTGCTTTCCAAACCCTGGAGATCGATGGGGAACAAGCCATGAATATGGCTGCCCTTTTCCTGAAAAGCTATGGTACCACCCTGATTGGTGGAAAAGCCATGGACCTGGATCCCAGAACATCCAAAGGCATTACCGGCGATTTTCTAAAACGTGCGGAACGGAGTTCTGCAGACGAGCTATTGCAGAAAAGGACGTTAAAAAAAGGGCGGAAACTGCTGCTTGATACCAGCGATGAACGGCACTTTAAACTAAAAAAAGAATTAAAAGCCGAATTAATCAACAACATGGAAAACTGGTTGTCGAACAACAACGATAGTCCATATAACTACCGGGTGAAAGATGTTGTTTACCGCCTTGCCGGAACAGGAAGCCTGGGACAAAAACGCTACCTCTTTCTGCTTAAAAGCATACGCAAAAAAGACCGCTACCTGCTCATTGATATGAAACAAGCCTACCCATCCTCCCTCTCTCCTTATCTGGACATTCCGCAACCCAAATGGGAAAATGAGGCCCAGCGCATTGTTTCCGTGCAGAAACGCATGCAACATGTTTCGGCGTCACTGCTTTCTACTGCTACGTTCAAAGGCGAAGACTACGTTGTTCAGGAATTACAGCCCGTAAAAGACACCCTGAAGTTTAAACTCATCAAAGAAGAATACCGTAAGCTTTACCAGGTAATTGATGATATGGGCATGCTTACCGCATCCTCGCAACTCAGGAGTTCGGGCATGGATGGTTCTGCCACAAAAGATGAGCTGAAAGCTTTTGCCATCAAGGCAGGGTGGCAACAGCAAATCCTCAATATTGCCACCGAACAGGCCGCCCTCGTATGTGCAGATTACGGCGCCTTTCAGCAGGATTACAGAAACGGCGCCTATGAAAGCCAGCCAACAGGCAGAACGAAAACTGAGCCGGCAATGGATTAAAGCCTGTTTTCCCATGTACCTTTTGATGCCCGTACCTGTTTATGGGCCATTTACAACCAGGCCACATAAAAAGGGCTGCTTAAAACAGGAATAAAAGCCAAAGAACAAGCATTTTGAGTATCGTCCAAACCAAACCGCAATAAATTTGTCTTACAATAGCGCCTGCACCAATGCAGACCAACAGTTACTACTATGGAAAACTTAACATTATCTGAAAATGCAAAAGGGTTTATGGATTACGCTATAGACACCATAAATGCCATGGATGGTGCTCCAGAGCACAGTGCAGCACAAAAGGATGAGGTGATCACCAGGATCAGTACGCTTAAAAATTTATTAGGTGAACTGGAAAAGTCTTATCTTGAAAATACGCCAACTGATACGGCTCCACCTGTGGACCCCGAATATATTGCAGCTGCCGGACACAGTTAAACACATCATCAGCTTATCATCCTGGCAACAAAAGGTATTTAGCCAGGCTGAAACAATGATGTCATTCGCAAAGCTTAAAGATTTTTTTTATTCCGCTGATAAAACCCGACAATTTTTTTTCACCAGGCACAATAAATAGCAAAAAATTACGCTTATATATCTGAGAGCGTTAATTTAGATTAAACGGGAAACTATCTTCGGATAGGTTCCCGTTTTTCATTTTCCGGGGAATTAATGTCATGCGACATTTTAACATCGGTTTAAGCAATTGGCAAAAATCGGATACTAAATCCCATAAATAGTTTTTACCCAGCTGGCATCTTTGGTGGATGGTGATTTTGTACCACTCCATGAATTATCAATCCAGGTAGAACCGTCTAACCTGGTCGTGGTTGGAAGACTGCTGTTTATTGCACCATATCCATTGTATGATCCATAAAGCATAATAGAACTGATATCAAATGTTGTCCCTCCATAATTCATACCTGTAAGTTTATTATAACCCGATTGAGCTGACGCACTTATATTGTCCCATTTTACTAAAATATAGGAGTCACGGTCTGCACGTAGCTGCTCGTGGTGTAACCCGATAGCATGCCCTAACTCATGAACAACAATACCTTTAGCTTCCGGATTGGAAAGATTCATTGTGGCACCGCTAACATAACCTACCGTACAATTATTTACACTGCCAGGCTGTATAGTCAGGTAGTAGCCGGAAGTTACGGCTTCAAATATAATCCCTGATTTTGCAGTCCAGTCGGCCATGGCGGTTAATATAGTATTGGTCTGCGCAGTGGTAAATCCGGCCGCAAACCGATAGGAAACTTTATGGTTTGGCCACTTGTATGCCCCGGCTGGTCCGTGTCCTTCAGTTGTCACTTCCGGCAGTTTTGTAGTGATTTGTTCATCCGGAATGACCATATCGCCGTTGAAGATATTTTTACCGTCAATTCGTTCATAACTGATCAACGATCCCAAATAATAGCCCTGTCTTATTTCCGAAGCTTTTTTTTCTACCGAAACATTTAATTCATCGTTACTCGTTTTTTTACAGGCCTGAGCAAGTAACAGCGATCCCGCCAATAACAGCATAGATAGTTTTGTGTTTTTCATAATATTGATTTTGTAGATTTAATACTAACTTAATGTATTTATTCAATATTATAAAATATTTTTTTTTAACGACATCGTTTAGTTCTCAGCTGATTTTTGGTAAAATGAACGGACTGCAGCTGTAATCTCAAACCATATAGGTCCCTACCAAATCATGAAGATGCCAGGGCAAGCTAAACATGACGATACCCGCAAATTTTATGCTTGACCAGCGCTAAACCTGTTATGTTGACACAGGCTCGTTTTTTATTTCTGACCTATAGTTATCCAATTTACCAAACTTCCCTTACACTGCAATGTGTGTGATTTTACCCATCATGGTACCCAACGTAAAACGATGTTGTAATCATGTAACCCAAATATTACTCGAATAATAGCAGCACAGCGATCCTAAAATTTATACAGGCCGTACCAGCAACAATAAAATAGCCCGGATTACATATTTTCCAATCTGCAAAAAAGTTTTGCGCATAAGCAACCATGTACAACCTTTGTTGATCTGCTGAATTAGTCAAAATCTGAATATTCATACCTGAATTACATCCTTTTTAAACCAATTTACCCCTTTGCTGTTATAATAGATATGAATCTGCAGCATCGAAATCAATACGCTACCCAATTTCCCCTTTTCAATGGTTAATATTTCCAGTAGCCAGGATTTATCACCCAGCATTTGGAGACCTCATCTCTTGATTATATTCTTCGGAATCTTAAAATTGTTGATCCATTTAATTGCCTTAAAAGGATATGGCTATCATGCTGATGAAATTTATTACGTTGAACTCGGAAAGGAATGGCAATGGGGTTTCCCTGATATATCACCATTTGTAACCTGGATCGCGCATGTATCCAATCTGCTTTTCGGTTCATCTTTAACCGGCTACCGAATCCTGCCTTGCCTTTTCTCCGCTGCAACCGTCGTAATCACGGGCTATATGACTTACTTCCTGGGCGGAAAACGTTTGACCATCACCATCGCTTGCTCCGCAATCATTTGTTCGCCGGCATTTTTAGCAACTTCCTATCTCCTGCAACCGGCTGTATTTGATGAGTTCTTCTGGGCCCTCCTATCCTTCGCCCTCATCGCCTACCATAAAAGCCGTAAAACTCCTTTCTTATGGCTTATGGCAGTGGCATTGGCATTCGGCATACTAAACAAATACAGCATCCTGTTATTGGTCTTTTCAGCACTCATTGCCTGGTTAATCTGCGGGCAGCGAACCGATGTTCCCCACTGGAAAAAGCTATTGCCACCTGTCCTTGTTTTCCTGTTGATTTTAGCACCACATATCGCCTGGCAAATAGAACAAGGCTTTCCTATTTTTAAATTTACAGCCGAAGTAGCGAAGACGAACTTTGACGTTGACCTCAGCGATTACCTGCTGCAACTGTTTTTCTTTCATGGCGCATCGGTAGCGGTATGGTCTGCAGGCCTGATTTTTCTGATTACCAACCCTAAAAGCAAAGAATACTTATTTCTGGGCATCGCATCTTTAATGGTAATTGCAGTACTATCCGTATTAAAGGGCAAGCTCTATTACGGACTGGGACTCTTCCCCCTGCTATTTGCTAATGGTGGATATTGCTGGGAGCGCATGTTAAATCACTTTAAAACCGCTTATCAAGTCACGTTCACCGGCATGCTTTATGTTTTTGCACTGCTCAGCCTTCCGGTGGTTATTCCTATATTTTCTGTTAACGGTAATCAATTTTACCTGTCTGAAATGGTCAGGCTAACCGGTTTTTCCCGACCGCTTCGTTATGAGGATGGCTCTTATGGCAAAATGCCACAGTTTTTTGCCGACATGACAGATTGGGAACACCTGACCACCAGAGTAGCAGCAGTTAGCCGGCAACCGGGCACGTTCGGCAAAGCCAGCGTAATTTTAACTAATGATTATGCCATCGCCGGCGCGTTAAAACACTACGGTAATGCAGCGCTGCCCCTAGTAATATCCGCAAAAAACAGCTTTCTTAACCAGTCGCCAAAAAACCTGGACCAGCACACCATCATTTACCTCACTAAATCAACCGGGCTTGACATTCTGCTTATTGCAGATCAGGTAACCCTTATGGATACCATATACTCAAAAAATTCACATATCAACGGAATACGGATTTACAGGCTATCGCTTCCCAGCAAGGCGTTCAAACAACAATACGCCAGAGATCGGCTGATGTTTGTAAAAAGCTGAGGGGCAGCAACAACCTCTTACTTTATTCCCCCCTTACATCCAGTCTGCCACGATGCAGCTGCATTTTATTTTTAGGTTCGAATAAATGAGGATGATACCTGTTGCTATAAAGGCTAACCATTCTTTTTACCTTTGGTACCAACACAAAAAAAGCCATCAATTTAATTTTGACGGCTTTTATCATTAAAAAAATTCAATCGCTTAAGCGTGGGCATCACGCAATGCTTTGATTGCATCATGGCTGGTATTAATGCCTTCCTGTTGTTTTAACAATACCGATCTAACATTTTCTCCAAGCTCATTTTCTGCAAGTGCATCACGGTATGCTTTTTTAATCGCATCTTCACCGCGTTCACACTCCGCCAGGATACTGTGTCTGTCATCACCACCAAAGGTTGCTTTAATATCAATCCATGCCCTGTGCAAAGTTCCTAAAATAGTATTTCCAGTGTCAGGAGTTTCAGCATTTCTGCCTACCAGCCCGGCCAGTTCTATCACGTTGTCGCGGCTATCAGATGATAGTTTTTCAAAAGTTGCCTTTAAATCAATGTTTTCCTCTTTTAAATCGGCTGCTGCTTTATCAAAACCATCTGCTCTATCATTGTTGATCTGAATAAGGTCGTTTAAGATTTCAACTGTTTTTTCTGTATTTTCCATAGTTAAATATAATTTCTAAATACAACAGGGTGCGCATAAATATGTTTGGATCAAACGAAATAAATCTTAAAACCTATAAGTATTTTGCTTCAGCCCGTTCCTGATTATTGCATCAAATGCTCATCGTGTTTCAAAACCAGCAGGGAGCGCCAGAACCAGCCTTCCGGTGTAAACCAGTTACCATCCATTCCGCTCAATAAATGTGGCAGGAAAGCGCAGAAGATGCCAAATGGCATATCAGAAAGCCCTCACATGAAGTCTGGTTTAACAGCAAAAAATATATTTTTTTAAACTTTTTAGCTTTCTATTCGTCTGTTTTATATGATAGAAACACAAGAAACCTTTAATTTCACCACAATGCCCTTTATCAGTGGCATTTTAGCGCTAATTTTCGGGGCATTTATTTTCATCTTCGCCATCTGGCGAAAAAACAAACGCAGAAAACTAACCGGAATCAACGGGTTTACCTGCGCAGACAGGATGGTAAACACCAAGAGTACAGAAAAACTATTGCAGTTTTTAGCCCTTGTGCTGCTGATCTCAGGTTTCATGCTCATTACCTTCGAAGCGATGAGGATTGAAGACAAGGTGATGACCGAAGAGACGACCAGCTAAAAAGACGCCACGGCTGAGTCAGGATTTTACCCCCACCCTCTGGACTGGTTCTTCAGCGGAAATACAAAAGTACTTACAGCGTCATGATTTCGCTATCAGCTTGCTTAGCTCCGCTAAAAAGGCTATATTACCATTATTGTCCAGATTAACTGCTCCGTTAACAGAATTTTTCACTAAAACTTTTCAAATTTGGCATTAAAAAAAGCAGGATTTTACAGGGGGCCACGCTTGCCCTTCAGAAAAAAAGAAGCAGAACATAAAATAAATGAGCTGATTACCGCACCAGAGGTGCGTTTAACGGGCGACAATGTTGAAACCAACATTTACCCGCTCACACAGGCACTCCAAATGGCTAAAGAACTGGATCTGGATCTGGTTGAAATCTCACCGAAAGCCATCCCACCCGTTTGCCGGATCATCGACTACAGTAAATTTCTTTACGAACAGAAAAAGAAACAAAAGGAGATTAAAAGTAAAGCCAAACAGACCATCATCAAAGATATCCGTTTCGGCCCGAATACTGACGATCACGATTTTCAATTTAAACTTAAACACGCCGTTTCCTTTCTCGAAAGCGGCGAAAAAGTACGTGCCTTTGTTCACTTTAAAGGCCGTTCAATTGTATATAAAGACCAGGGCGAAATTTTATTGCTGCGATTTGCGCAAGGACTGGAAGAAGTAGGCAAGGTTGAACTATTGCCAAAACTCGAAGGTAAAAGGATGTTTCTTACCCTGGCCCCCAAAACGGCAAAAAAATAAAACATCGCAATCTGAATTTCAGGATTTAATTGCCCGGCAACCTGTCAGCAGCGGTTATTTTGAACCAGACGACTATTTAAAGCTAAGCCTGGTTAGCCGCTGCAATGGCCCTCCGGGTTTAAAACAATCAGCTTATCGCTTTTGTAAACCGCCATCGCCAATAGTCGGCTGCTATAGAATAGCATGCAAACCATCATTCTGTTACTGCCGGTAAAATGGGCTGAAGATGTTAGATTAGACCGTTGGCGGTACATCCGTTACCATCTTTTCATTGAGCAGTAAATTGTTCAGGCAGGGCGGTTCGGTTCCTGCCTGATTTCCGGAAAGGTTACTTACGTATAAAATCAATCAGATCTGCATTCAACCGGTCTTTTGCAGTAATAAAAAGGCCATGCGGCTCGCCCTCATAAACCAGATATTCTGCATGAGGCAAAAGCCCTGCAGCCTGCTCGCCGGTGGCTTTAATTGGCACGGTCTGGTCTTCATCTCCATGGATGATAAGTGTAGGCACCTGTATCGCCGACATTTCGGCCCTCAAATCTGTAGAAGAAAATGCTGCTGCTGAAGCCAGGGTCGACTTTAAGGTGGCCTGCATTGCAATGTTCAGGTCGGTAGCCAGCCTTTCGCTGCTTACCGGTTTACTAAGTAGGCCCTGCCCATAAAACTGTTTGGAAAAAGTGCCTAAAAAGCCGGGGCGGTCATCAATAAGCCCTGCTGTAATCTCATCTATTTTCTCCTGCGGCACGCCATCCGGATTGTCGGGCGTTTGTAGCATAAAGGGCGCGATAGAACTGATCAAAATGGCTTTCGAAATGCCTTTACCGCCGTGTTTGCTAAAGTAGCGCACCACTTCTCCGCCACCCATTGAAAATCCGGCCAGTACCGCATTTTCCAGGCCAAGCTCATCAACCAGTGCCTTTAAATCATCAGCCAGTGTATCATAATCGTAACCCGTTAGTGGTTTGTCTGATTTACCAAAGCCTCTTCTGTCATAGCTGATTACCCTGAATCCGGCATCGGTAAGCGCGGCAGACTGGTAGTCCCACATCTGGTGATCGAGTGGCCAGCCGTGGATCAGGATTACTGGTGTACCCGTACCCAGATCTTGATAGTGCAGGTTAATTTCTTCGCCATTTGCGGATGTTGTTTTTACGAATTTCATAGGTTTTAATTTTATTGATTTTTTAAAGCATACAGATGGACAACAGCCGCCTGCAGACAATGTTTTCAATTTTCAATCCACCCCTACTAAATTCACAAAACCAGTGGTTGTTGCAAACTCCGCTCTTGTATATTTTCAGGTGATCAAGAAAGATCAGCTACAGTTTTTTAAATTCTATTTCCATTGTTTCCCTTCTAATCGTGCCCTCCTGGTCATATGACAACTTGCGCTCCAGAAACAGTTTCATATTGCTTTGATCAACAACGTTCACATTGAAATCATAATCCGTGTCAATAATAAGTTTTGATTTACCGTTCGCATCAATAGCTACCTGGTAAGCAAATGTCCTTTCCCTGCCGCCGTCATTCTGGTAAAGGATATCATTATCCCTGAAATCCCAAACCGGAGCAGGTTTGGTTCCTGATAAATCTTCCTGGTTAATCACCTGGCCATTGGCGCCGTAATAGGTGATTAAGCCTTTAGATAATTCCCATTTACCCAACACTTTGCGCTTTAGCGTGGCGGCAGTTTCCGGCTGCTCCTCCCCTGCACCATTTTTCTTACAAGATGAAACCATCAATGCCGTGCTAAGCAGCAGGGTTAAAAAAAGCAATGTTTTTTGTATCTCTTTTTTCATAAATTATTTTTAAACCACTAACATCCATGTCTATAAAATGTTTGCCACAACGGTTACGCAATGCATTGAATCAGTTAAAAGGTAATGCCCAGGAAATTCAACCAACTAATTCAAATTTTACCTTCTGAAAACGATTTTGGATAGCATCATCCTGTATAATCAGTTCAGGAAATCATTGGGTAAAAAGTGGTTTAATTGCGGTATTTTTTTCTACTGGTATTCCGGTATTTTTCAGTATTAAGGGAAGATACCGGTGTGGATTTGTAACGATGTTTAACTTTTACAGCTAAATTCGCTACAGCATTTTTGGTCAAATCGGGAAATTAAATCCCTTTTTGCACCATAAAGGCAATTTTGTAAGTTGACATTTTACCCTTAACTAAAATTCATGTACCGATGAAAAAAATTGGATTTTTATTCGCACTGGCCGCTATTGTTATTTCCTGTAAGCAAAAGCCGAAAGGAAATAATGTACAGGCTGTTCAACAGGAGGAACCAGCAGCCCGGCAACAGGTAATACCAGACACTACACCAACATTTAGCTTCGAAACCATACCTTACACCAGGGCCGATCTCGGCGTATTTCCGTTTTTCACTTTGCCCAAAGGACTTGCAGAAATGAACAAACCCCTGCTGAATGATTTCGATATTTGCTTCTTTCCCATTAACGGGGTGATGAAAGGCTTTGAAGGCAAATTATACAAGGCTAACATCACGGGCCAGGAGGGAACAAAATTCTCTCAGCACTATTTTGAAAGCAGCGTAGATAATTACCTTAAATCCGTGGGCGCCGTTAAAGTTTACTCCGGCACCATTACAAGTGAGGAATATGAACGTTACCATAAACAAGATCCGAATAAAGGTGACGAAGGAGACATTGGCTATGATGGAGACCAAATTAATGTTTATGCCATCCGAAGTAAAGAACAAGGGAATATCCTGGTGCAGTATTCAGCTACAAATGTTGGCGCAAAGCTAAATATCCTGCAACAAAAAGCACTTACCCAAACCATTGGCAAGATCACCGCTGACTCCATCATAAAGGATCTTGCTAACCGTGGAAAGTCTATTCTGTATATTCATTTCGATACCGATCAATCCAGCATCACAACTGCTGGTGCAGAAACCGTAAATCAAATTGCCGAAGCCCTAAACAAAGATCAAAACCTGAAAATCAGCATCGAAGGGCATACCGATAATACAGGTGAGGCTGCCCACAACAAAAAATTGTCGGCTGATCGGGCCAATGCCGTAATGGCCGCGCTGGTTAAGCTTCATATCGCAAAGTCGCGCCTGTCGTCCAGGGGTTTCGGGGCTGAACGCCCTCTGGTGGCCAATGATTCTGAAGAGAACAAAGCAAAAAACCGAAGGGTTGAGTTGGTTAAAGTCAACTAACAGGGAAATTTAATTGGCCTGAATCTTAGCCAGTACACCTTCAGGGTCAATCACATTCGGATCCGGTATTTCAATCCGTAAAGGAAAATTATACTGCTGATCGGCGGTGCAGGCTGTTTAAACCGGGCTATGATTTCCGTACACACCAGGTGGTCATGGCCCTGCTGTTTTGTACATTGGTTGTTTTAATCGGTTCGTGAAGTTGCCCGCCAAGGTTTTTCGTAAGCCTCACCAGCATCTCCTGGTTAACCAGGAAGCGTTCTGATCCGTCAGGGAGCATGTACCTGCCATTCCCGATAAAACGGACCAATGATTCAATACCGATCTCTGAAGCCAGGCGGCAGAAAAAATATCCGCCTGGTTTAAGTACACGCCACATGGAAGTTAACATTGCTTCAAAATGTTCCTGGTTCATGGCAAAGTGCAGTACGGCCGAACTGATCACCAGATCAAAAGTTTCATTTTCAAAAGGCAATTGTTCTACAGGAGCAATGCTAAAGTGTTCTTCCGGATTGATGTGAGGAAAAACACTTGCCGCTATTTTAAGCTGTGTTATGGCTTCAGGATCCCGATCTACCCCATAAACCTGTGCACCACTTTTTAAAAAGTACAGCAGGTTTCGCCCTGTTCCGCATCCGGCATCCAAAACGGTTTTGCACTCATTGTAAGTACCTTTTAGTAGCTGATCGAATAAATAAATATCAATATCTCCGAAAGTTTCCTGTATCTGCTCGCTTTTCATCTCTGCCGCAAATATAACGACAAATTGCCGGGATGGTAATACAATTTATAATTTCTAGAAAATGCGGCTAAAAGCGCAAAAGATTCTTAATCCGGTGCCATTGGTGTTGCAATAGATTTAAGTTTGTGCATTAACGATATGCTAAAATACCGAGCAATTTCACCTCCTGTATTTACCCACCCCGGTTATTCCCAGGTTTCCCATTCACCCTGCTGCACATCGTATTTTGCATATTCACCAGAGTCTGTAAATTCCGAAACGGTCATGCCGACTTCGAAAATCGAATCTTTACTCCAGCCCGCGGTAAAGTAAACCGCTACTTTGGTTAATAAAGCCGTTCCGTAATCTTCGTCCGGATGATTAAAATGCAATCCATAACTGTTTTCATCCGATAGCATATAGCCATAGCTCAATAATCTTTCTTTCAACGCGTCAAACTGCGCTGCTGTAAAGGGAACCAGATTTTCAGTGTTTTCAAAAAAGCCTTCATCAGGTATGGCCTGCTGTTTTGCTTTGGTTTCAATCCGGTAAAGGGAAATATCGTAACTCATACTGCCTGATGTTAAATGGGTTTAACCAATAATGACCTATAGATTTAATTATTTTTCTGTTCATCTGTAACATTTAATCAACTGAATTGTTAGTTACCATTGCCGGAAAAAGTGTTATTTCAAAAGAATCATTTCAATATCATGATCAACAAAACATTGAAGTTATTTTTTATCAAATCGATTATCGTGCTGGGCTTCATACACCTCGCCTATTTTATTTACGGTTATTTCAGGTTTGTGGGGATCGGTAAGATCTACATCTACACAGAATTTTACCGTTTCAAGTTTTACGATGATGTATCCATTTCACACTTTTTTATCAGCGGTTTATTTTTATTGATTGTGCTCATTTTACTGCTCCGGAATCATGCCAGAGAAAGGTATAGCGGGCTGAATCTGATTAAAATTGGGGCTATACTGCTGTTCATTGTGTTTTTATCCTTAAGCTTCTTCATGAGTTATAACTTTGGCATGAACGCTAAACTTAAACAGGAGTTACCGGCAAAAACTTTCAATGCAGATAAAAGGCTGTTAAACGTCTTAAATCCCTTTTTGTACCCTGGCTCGCACTACAATTCAGAAACCTTGTTCAATGTAACCAATATTCTGTATCCTAAGCCCTACCCGGTAACGGAAGTGAGGGATACTGTTTTTTATGATCCGGCAAACAAAGCATATTACAGCCTGGAATCGGCCTATTTCAGCATCGATACTTTGAAAATGCTTACTTCAGCTTACGATAAGCTAAAAAGCACCACCAACATTCCCGTTGAGTTGCCGGGCCTCGATCAGCAGGGATTCCAGAAAAGAATCCTGTCCAAAACCGTCCGCAAGGATAGTATCGAAATCGTATTCAGAGGGGCTGCAGTCAACCCGAGGTTTGACGACAGCATCTGTGTCTTTCTCGAAAACAAAACATTAATCAGCACGGTTGAGGGCGAGGGTATTGCTATACAGCAGCGGCAAAACGCCATAAACCGCTACCAACTCCTTTATCAATTACCACAGGATTCTTTACTTCATGCTTTTCAAAAACTAGCCTTGTTGTTAAAAAGATATCAGATCGAATCTTCCATTAATCCGGTAGCACTTACCCGGGATGTATTCCGTTTCAGGGATGGAGATCGGGAACAGCTATACCAGATCAGGAACAATTTTAACCGAAACGCACTGGTTGAGAAAATCAAAATTTTAAACCGGCTGTTTTACCAGCCTCAGTTTTTTCATCCTGCTATCCGGCCAATCTTTTTTATGGTACTCTTTTCAACCTGGCTTTTTGGATTTGCCGTGTTTGTGCTTTCAATTTATTTACGAAAGCCAAAACCCGGCGCTGTAAAACCGTAAAGCCTGCTGCCGTTTATTAATAGAAGAAACAGGATGGCTATTCACGTAGTACTGCAGCATATCTTTACTTCGTATTCAGTTTTAATCCATAATTTAGCCCCTTAAATCTGCTTCGCGCACGATTTATACCGAATGCCAGCAAAAATATGGAGAAAAGCCTGCTCAAAACCACCATCCTAAAACCCCAGAACCCGGTATTAAAGCAGTATGTAGAATATTTTTTATTCCTCCGTAAAAAAGATGAGCTACCTGTTCAGTATACTACTTTTCCCAATAACAATTTGTGCCTGGCCATTTACCGGCACAACCAGGTCAACCACCAGCGTCACGAAAAACTAAACCATTGTGTTATCCGGGCAGGCCGGGAGGAATTTACCAGCCGCATCTATGGCTTTCATCACATGCCTTTCCGGGTAGATATCCAACAGGAACTGGATCAGATCTGTGTGATTTTCCATCCAGCTGCCTTAAAAGCCTTTACCCAGCTCAACTTTGATGAAATTGACCATGCCGGCCAGGTATTTGAACAACTTTTTCAACCCAAAGAGCCCTATTTTCTTGAACAGCTGTTCGGCGAAACCGATCCTGCCAGGCAAGCCCGGCGGCTTGAAGCTTTGTTATTGCATCAGCTGGAAGAACACCGCATTTTAAAAATCAGCGAAGCCCTTTACCATTTGTCGCTTGCGCAGCCACATCGCCAAAATATAAGTGTAGAAATGCTCTGTCAAAAACTTGGAGTCAGCGATACCACACTCTTCAGGCTTTTTAAAACCGGTTTGGGTCAAAACCCACAGAAATACCTCAAAACCATTCGGTTCAGGCAGGCATTACACGACCTGACCACCGCACCAAATCCGCTTACAACGGTTGCGCTACGTCACCATTACTACGATCAGGCGCATTTTATAAGAGATTTTAAAACTTTTACCGGTTATTCGCCCAAGAAACTGCTGAATATGGTATCTGTACAGCACAATCCCTTACCTGGATTTACCAGGAAAAGCAAGGTGAATGATTTTTACAATTTCTTTTGCCGTTAATGCTTTTCCTTTGTGGAAAATCATCTGATATGCGATACCTGTTCATCCTGCTGGCCCTTTGTCTGGCTACTTCCTGTGCTTTAAAACAAAAGCAATACCCAAACCCCGCTCCATCTTCTGATGCTTTACCGCAGTTAAGGGAGCAGCAAATGCGCGCTGAGCACGATACGCTGGTTTCCTATATCAAACAGGTAAGTCCGGTCATCTGTTTTAACAAAGAAGTAAGGGGAATCGATTTCAGCCGGCACGCCGCCCGCTTGAGAAAACAGATCGGTCCAAAAGCCACTATGGAAGCGTATTTACATATCATTAAAAAGACACTTAATGCCGCGCAAGACGGGCATACAAGTCAGCTGAATACGGTCCTGCTGGATATTGCAAAGAAATACTGGATCCCGGGCGGCCTTGTATCCTTTGATAGTGCATCCACTCAAAATATGTATAAGTACGTTAAATACCTCAAAGAAAGTTTTTATTCAAAGGCCGATCTTAACCTGATCTACACTTCAGGATCGTACTATAATTTAATGCCGTTCAGCTACAGAGGTAAAGCCTACCCTGCCGGCATGAAGCTGATTCGCTGCAACGGCAAAAATATCCATAAGTTTGTGTCCACCCTTACCCAACTTTATGCTCCGTTGCGCTGGGATAGGGTAAATAACCGGGTTTATGACGAAAATTTCTACTGGCCGGCCGAAATCTATAAGCAGGATACTTTAAGACTGACTTTTGTGGATCAGCAATACAGGAAGCATCAGCTGAACATCAACAAAAACGACTCCGTAACCTACCTGGCCAAAAAGCTAAACCACTATGGTTATTTCAGCCAAACCGATACCGTGGTAACCCATTACTTTGAACAGGAAGGTATATTTTATGCCAAACTCCCGGCCATGCGCACGGAACTGGGCGATACGATTAAACGGCGCATGGAGGCTATTTTTGCCCGGCACCACGTAAACAGCGTGGTCATCGATATCAGGGGCAACGGCGGCGGCTCAGACCAAACCTATAATATCTTTTTAAAAAAACTGCTGAGTGATACCTTGAAGAAGGACGTTGTGGTCGGCCGGAACTTCAGTTCCGAAACCCGGAAAAAATATCACCTCAACCGCGATTCCGTCATCAACAGCAATAACAAAACCTTTAATCCCGGCGTACCTCAATTCAAATCGCAGGAAATGTATTTCATCAAACAATCTTTTAATTTTGTAACGCCAGATCGTGCCAGGTTTCCGTTTAACGGAAAGATTTATATCCTCCAGGATAAATTTATTTACTCTTCGGCCAGTAATCTTTCCAGTTTGGCGCAAAATACCAAACAATTGATCAGCATTGGCGAAACACCAGATCTATTGGGCGGACTGCAGGCCGATGTACTCATCAAAATGCTGCCCTACAGCAAATTTATTTTCAGGGTAGAACCGCAGGTCGATTTTACCGGCATCAAAAAGCTTGAGGATGTTTTCCAGAACCATGTAGAATACCCGGTATCCTATCCCATTGATAACCTGTATCTAAGAACAATAAGCAAAGATATATTCGGGAAAAACTTTTTGTTAAAAAACGACCCCATGTTCAGAAAGGTACTGGAATTAGAACAAATTGCCTTAGCTAACTGATCGCTTTATAAATGATGAATTTTCAACCTATTTATCAGCTATTTATAGATGATTTGAATTAAAGAACCGGTTATCAGGTCATTTTGCTGCTTTTCGGGAGCTTAGCCAAACAAGTCGATTTCGGGATTGATATTGATATACATTAGTCCACCAGCTTGCCCCACCCCTGCAGGCGGTAATAAACCGTTTATTTTTCTGATCTAAGGTTACATCACAAAATCCGGTACATTTAGCGCGCGGATCCTGGGGTTCAGCAAGTTGCTCAAAACGCTTTGATACCGGGTTGTACAAATAAATGGTAAAGGTACGGTATACCCCCATCCCGGCATCCGGAATGGAAAATGCCACATCGTCATAACCGTCAAAATTATAATCGGCTATAGTTCCTTTACGTTGTGGCTCCGGACTGTCAAAACCGGGTAACCGTGCTGTTTTTGTAAGTTTATCCGGATAGCGGAACGTTAACCGGTCATCCATCCCTTTCGAAAAAGAGATGAGCGTGCCATGCAACAGGTAACCTGCTTTTTCCCCATCCGCTTCCGGGTTCTTCACCTGCTCCAGTTTAAATCGCTTTTGGTCTTTGTTGCGTATGTACCATGCAGCTGAAACTTGATTGGTCTGCTCACTTAACTGGTATGTTCCGGTCACTTTTCCGTCCAATACTTCATCCCAAACATAAGTAAGCTGTACTGCCGGGGCTTCTCCCTGTGTCTTCCGGTTTTTTAGCCGAAGCGGAATTACGCCCTGCTGCCCAAGGTATTTTACATAAGCGCCCTTTCCGCCCGTACCATAATAAATGTTCATCAAAAAGGGCTTGGCTTCCCCACCCGATTTAAGCAAAAAAGGCTGGGCATTAACACCAACGCTCGTCAGGGCCAAAGCCATTATCAGTTTTAAGGTTTTTATCCTCATCAACATACGCTAATTGTTATCACCATTTGATCACGTTTGCAACCTCTTGTAATAAGGGGATAGCAGGCATTTTATTTGTACCATACCATAGAGATCAAAATCAAATTGTATCGGTCAGGTTTAACGTTTTGTCACCCAATTCACGTCAGTATCATTTTTCTGCCAAATAATCAAATTTGGCAAAACAGTTCCCCTTTCGGGTACGCACCGTTCCTTTAAAAGCGTAGGGACAGTTACCTGCAGATTTCCAAAAGCGCGCTGCCGACTGTGCAAAAAGCAATAAATCCGTGCCGTCCCGCACAATAAATGTTATGTTCCGGTCGCCTTCATTGCGCACAGGGATGCTTTCCAGAAAATGATGCCGGTAATAGTCGTTACCTGGTGCCAATGATTGTTCAGGGTATAGGGTATGAGTGGTCAGGGCCATTAAGCTAAATTTATCCATAACTGCATTGTTATGCTGTCTCCTAACTTTAACATCCAAACGGCACAAAAAGTTTATCAAACGGCTGCAGGCTTTTCATGTAAACAAACAATCCTGTACACCTTTTTGTTCAGCTGTTGTTTTAAGGCCATACCATCGCCCGTTTACATTTACAACTAAAAAAAAGTAAAATGCATTGATACCTGAGGGCGTTACCTTTATTCATTACCCGATCATACATGAGCAATCCCTTAATTGTAACCCTAAAAATGGATGAAAAAAGCCAGGCATTTTTTGATGTCAAACGCAGGGTTTATTTTCCTCCGGAACGGAATTTTCTGGAGGCACACCTGATGGTATTTCACCATCTGCCCAACACCGAAGAAACCAGATCCTTTCTTAAAGCCCTCCGCTTTGCCCGTTTTGCGGCCAAAGCAACCGGGTTGATGAAGTTAGGCCGCGGCGTAGCCTACCAAGTGGAATGTGCTGAAATAAAACAGTTGCACCAGCTACTTGCCAAACATTTTTACGCGGTGCTCAGCGCTCAGGACAGGCAGGGTTACCGGCCGCACGTGACCATCCAGAATAAGGTAAGCCCTGAAACGGCCAGGCTCCTGTTTGATGCGCTGAACAGCAATTTCGAAAGTTTTAACGTGGGCATTGAGGCCATTCAGGTTTTTTCTTATCTCGGCGGGCCCTGGCAACATGAATTCGATGTGGATTTAATATAGTTTAGTGCTCCTGAGGGCCATCAAAAAACTCATTGCCTTATCCAATGTTCAGCCAAAGCAGTTGCGGGTAGGTATAGGGTAAATCTAGCCTCCGGCAATCGTCAGCTTAAATTTTTCGCGCAGGATAGCGGCCACCCTGCCCTCCGGGTTGATCTTTTGCACCTTAGATGGCTTTACCTTGCGGTAGGTAATGGATAGTCTTCTCCCCCGGTGCCTGATCACGCCATTTATCAGGTCTTTTTTTCTTGGCGGAATGCCATGGTTCCATTTTTTACGGGCATCATCCTGCATGATGTACAGCGATCGTGCTGGTATTTCGATATCAACCACCTCCCCGTCTTTTACCTTGGTAAAGCGCATAATGCAGCCGCTTGCCAGGTTGAGGCCACAGATCTGGTTTTCATAATAATTGCGGTCTTTATGGGGCCTGATGCCTTCACCCGGCTGGTATTCGTTAATGATCACCTGATCTGGAGCATGCTCCAGTTTTTTTTCGGTAAATATTTTCCGCGCAACTTCGCTAATGGAGGGCGGGATGGGCAGCGGAATGCCAATAAGCGCGTAGGGTGCTTCCAGCTCATTGCGGAAACCATAGTACTGCAGCCGCCTGGCGTAATCCACCATCCAGGGCTGTGCATCTATTTCAGCTATTAATTGTTGTTCCAGCGCTTCGCTGATAAAATCAGGATAGATCAAAAATCCGGGTACCGGTGTTTCCATGTTTCTACAACAGTAAAAACAAGCCGGTGGTTTTAACCGGTCGGGATGGTTTTCACTCCTTTTCCATTAAAAAAGAAAAACGCCTGTCCATTTCCCGACAAACGCTTTCCTGGTACTGATCAGGCTAAAAACCCTAAAATCAATTTTTAACCGGCATTCTGGTACACCACTTCAAAACTGCCGTACATGGCCATTTCTGCGCTGTGCGCAACTGAAAGTTTTAGCTTCAGCTTTTCAATTACTTCATTGGCATATACAATGCTTTTGTTCAGATCTTTTATGCCCCTAACCTCTATCCCCCTGGCCAGGCGTTTAAACTTGGATGGTTCAAATTTTTCAATGAATTTTTCAATATCAGATGTTTGTGTCATTTTACTCATAGTATGATGATTTTACCATAGCAAACCCAGGCAGTGAGGTTTTGTTTGCCTGTTGCATGGCATAAAGTATTAACAAATCATCAGGTAAAAAGCCATTAAACTGGCAATCAGTTTATTAAATCTTAAGAATCGTTAATAAGTTTCAAATTTTAAAAATAGAAGCTCAGGGCTGCTTTACCGGTTTCAAAACACAGTGTTCAGGTGCGTAGTATACGCTTTTGGTTGGATGGGTCACTGTCCACTGTAAACGCTGCCCCCGTAAAAAAGAAAGTTCAAAACTTCCTTTGTCTTTTGGCATACCAAAAAAGCTGTAAAATTTCCCGATCAGCTTTCCTTTTTGGATCGTGCCGGTCAGATTATAGATTACATCGGGTTCACAATCCGTTTTCCCCCCACTTTGCGCAATGGCACAGTATTGTCCTTTTACCCGGTTCCCCTCCTGGTGTAAAGTCAGCGTAAACTGCGATTCGGGTACCCCCTGCTCGCCAATTACTACATATTTCCAGGTCCCTTCAAAACGGGGCGGCGCCGTTGCAGCGGTTAAAGGTTTAACAGCCTGATAAACAGGGTTTAAAGGAGCAGTAATTGTACTAAAGGCGAAGAAGAGGTTTAAGAAAAGAGTAACCATGAATGCGTGCTAAAAATATAAAGTTTTGCTTTGCCATGCGATGGAAACGGCAAGCCCCTCGCTGATGCTGCAGTACATGCTGTTGCCTATCCGTAACCACCTCACTGTTATGCGATCTACCGCTTAACACCCCAATAGCAGAAAAGTTTTGGCAATCCTGTACAGCCATGAGGACAGCGGTTTAGCTGCATGGACTGCTAGTGCTCAAGTCGCATTCATTTAAGGAATAAATCGCAGAGCGGAGTCACCCCGGACACAGTAGAAAGACTTTTTCCTGCCATTTACCAGCAAGGCTCAAAAAGATGTTAATGAGCGGGTTATGCAAAATTATTCAACAGATTTAGTCCACTTACAGATCCTCTTAAAAAAGCTTTACTTTAATAAATCTCTATAGGTTCTTCCAATGGGACGCCCCTTGCAACTTTTTAGCTGAACTGCCTGGGTGCTGATCGCAGCTATATCTTTCTTTAATACGATATTTGATTTCAATTAAAAGCCTGCCTGAATTCCAGAGGCGTCCGGCCGGTTTTGCTTTTGAACAGTCTGGTAAAGGACTGCGGATATTCGAATCCCATCCGGTAGGCGATTTCCGAGACCGAAAGATCAGTGGTGGACAAAATCTCTTTTGCCGTTTCGATAAAACGGTGGTGAATGTGCTGCTGGGTATTAAGGCCTGTTAAGGAACGAAGCATATCACTCAGGTAACCGGCCGAGACGTTTAACCGGTCGGCTACGTGCTGTACGGAAGGCAAACCGTTCTCCAATTGCGCTTCATCCCGGAAATAAAAATCCAGCACCTTCTCAAACTTTCCGATCAGGTGGTCATTCGCTGCCTTATCCGTCATAAACTGCCGCTTGTAATAGCGGCTGCTGTAATTGAGGAGCAGTTCGATCTGCGAGATCACCACCTCCTGGCTGAAATCATCGGTCCTTGCCTGAAGTTCCTCCTCAATAATATGGAAGACCGAAAACAGGGTTCTTTTTTCTTTTTCCGAAACGTGCAGCGCTTCATCTGCGGCATAGGAGAAAAACCCGTATTGCCTGATTTTCTTTGCCAGAGGATAGGAAAGGAAAAAATCGGGATGGAGTAAAATAAGGCAGCCTTTTCCTTTATTGGCAACAGGTTTTTCAAAGCGCTGGCCGGGAGCGGTGAACACCAGTCCGCCCTCGCCAAAATCGTAATGGTGCTGGCCGTACCTGGCCCTCCCCATCGTATCCTTGTAGGCGATTTTATAAAAATCCAGCACCAGGTAATCCGGTAGGGCCTCATCGGGCAAGCTCATGTCTTCCAGCCGGATAAAACTCACCAGCGGATGTTCGGGCTTCGGTAACCCGAACATTTTATGGAACTCGGACAGTGAACGGAAGTTATGCAGGTTGTGGGGTTTGCTTTTCATCTTTTAAAATTTAAAACCCGCAGCCGGAAGATGATTTCATTTCTGGGGTTGGTGTCTCAAAAATAGCGAATTAATTACCAGGGGGTCTCTCCGTTTTCAGGATTATATTCTTCACTGATGAATTTTCCGGAAGGCCCCTCCGCTCCGATCATGGCGTATCGGGCAATCCGTTTACCTCCCTGCGCTGCCGTTCCCGTACCGCGGTGGTTATTGAAATCCGTTGCCACGAAGCCCGGGCAAACGGCATTTAACCTGAAGGCGGTATCCCTGAGCTCATAGGCCAGGTTGATGGTGTACATGTTCATGGCTGCCTTTGAAGCGGTATAAACAGCTGCCTTGTGGCTGTAATACATCCAGTCCGGATCAGAATGCAATGTCAGGGAACAGCCGCTGGAGGAAACATTCACGATTCTGGGTGCCGCTGATTTCCAGAGAAGGTCCATAAATGCCTGGGTTACCCTGATCACGCCGTACAGATTGGTATCCATCACCTTATCGAAAGCTTCAACCGGTGCTTCCAGGGCAGCCTGCGGCATCCCGCCGTTAATGCCTGCATTGTTGATGAGCACATCCAGAACCTCCGTTTGCTTTCCGATCTCTGCTCTTGCTTCTTCCACCGAATTCAGGTCGGTGACATCCAACTGCACCGCTTTTATATTTTCAAAGCCCTCTTTCTGAAGCTGCCGTACCGCCGATTCCCCGTTTTCCATATTCCGGCTTCCGATGAAGACAAAATACCCGTTCTCTAAAAGCTGTCTGGCGGTTTCTAGTCCTACACCTTTGTTGGCGCCTGTAATCAATGCTCTTTTCATAACCAATTATTTTATTTTTTGTTAAATACCCCGGCGAATTCCCTGGCGAAATCCTTTAATTTCACCTGTCCGAATTCTGGCTGGTGTGCGTAAAAATCTTCATATAAGCTGCCGTCTCCCTGGGCCTGCTGCATGGCCACCAGCCCTTTGGCAATCCATTCGTTAATGCCGGCAGAAAGCATCTGATCCAGCAATTGTTCAGTGGGGATGATTTCCCACTTCAAATCCCTGCCAATGGATTGTCCCAGTGCGGTGGCAATTTCATCAGGATACACCTCATCGCTGGCAATATAGTGGACCGTTCTTCCGCTGAAGGGCTTTTCCATCTCTTCTGCAATCGTGGCTGCGATATCATAGGGCGAAACCCATGGTTCCTTTCGTCCGCCGCCGTAGCTTTGAATGATTTTTCCCTGCAACTGTATCACCGGCAGCCAACGGTAGATGTTGCTGAAGAATCCGACCGGACGCATGAACTTGATGGAAACCGCTTCCGGAAGCGTCTGTAAAATCTGCTCCACATGGTGATGAACCAGGAGGCTGCCGGTTCCTGCCGCCGAATGCGCCCCAATACTGCTTAAATGGATAACTTTTTTAATTCCTGAATCCTGAACGGCCTTAACGTACTGATGGGCAATTTTCTTAAATTCAGCCAAAAAATCGATCTCCTGATCAAAAACGCTTCCGATGCCTTCCCAGGCTTCCATCAGATAGACAGCATCGGCCCCTCTGAATGTATCCGTTAAAAATTCCGCATCCTGAATGCTTCCGATGGCTGCACTGGCACCCAATTTCTTAATTTCAGCAGTTCTTTCTTCTTTGCTGCTGATTACCGTAACCTGGTGTCCGGCAGTTACCAGTAATGTAGTGAGTGGTTTTCCGATGTTCCCTAAAGAACCTGTTAATACGATTTTCATTGTTCTGATTTTATAAGGACAAAGTTGCATCAACCGGCGATAACGGAGTAAACAGAATCGGGGAAATATTTAACCGAAACGGAAAGTTTAGCCGAAATGCAGGTGCAGGCTTATTCAGTTAATTGAACCCAAGGTAGCATTCGGATCATAAGGCTGGAAGAGGGATACCGGATGCAGGAAGAAAATCATTAGCAATTTTGCCTTAATCACGAAAGAATCCAGGTAGTCTTCCGGAAAGGCAAATAACAGAAACCTTTTTTGGATATTTAAGATGAAAAATTTAGCAGTATATACCGCCCGGTTTAGAAATGTGGATCACGTTTTAACCTATCGCCTCTGATGTCTTTCTCCATATCCTTCAACACCCAATCCAATTCCAAATCTTTCGCGGCTAGCTCATCTTCAATCTGGTAAGTAATCTCAACATCCGACATCAGACCTCTGCCGTCAATACGGGTAATGTCACCAAAAAAAGCGGGAAGCGTACCATAACGGAGCAATAGCTGACTCGTAGGCAGGCTAAGGCTTTTGAGCGTTAAAGCCGTCCATACATTTTTACTGCCACCTGTTTCTTCACCAACAAATGTTACATTTTTCAGGGCTTTTAAGTTCGCAGCCAGTAAACTGCCTGCCGAAAAAGTACCACCGTCAATCAATACATATATTTTACCCTTAAATGTAAATGGATGAGGCGTGATCAACTCGAAGGCTGACTTTGACATTTTATCCACCCAAACCCGTATTTTTTGATTATTATACAGCTGTTTCTGCTTTTTTATTTCTTCAGGCAGCCTGTAGAAATATTTAGGCGAATCGATCAGGTGACTATAAAACCTCGCCGGCCAAACTAAATTTCCGCCCGGATTTCCCCTTAAATCGATGACCAGTGTCTTTAACTTACGCTTTTGTATGTCTGCAAAAATATCCTGATAACCTGGATATTCTGGTCCAATATTAAAATGGCGTAGTTTAATATAGGCAATATTGCTGTCAACCGTTAATCTCTTGTACTCCGCACTCGGCAGCATCGCAACGCCAATACTATCAAAGGCCTTTTTCTGCTGTGCCTCCAACTTAATTTCCCAGCGATTTCCTGATGATTCCAGCAAAATGTCGAGACGCTTCTGTTCAGGAAACAAAAAGCGGTAACGCTCTGCAAATAAACCACTATGGTTCATCAGATATTTTTTGAAAGTGGTATTGTAACCATTGCAGTGATGTAGCGGTTCAAGCTATCAATCAGCCTTGCAGCGGAAACATGATTGATGCTCAAAATCTCCGTACCCTTTAAAATGGCAGGATCGGCTGATATATTTTTGGCGATAAACAACCTGTTCCCCGTAACAAAGTACTCGAACTGATAGATAGGATGTTGTAATAATGGTTTTTTCAAGATGGCAATATCCTGAGGCGTCAGTTTCGCATGATCCAGCTCAATCTTCAGGTGACCATCACCTATACTGCTGATCACATGCAATAACTTTACATAGAAGGCAATCGGCGTAAGTGGCTTAACAATTGTTTTTCTTAAACTATCAAACTTATAATCAAGCTTTTTCTTACTGATGTACAAATACAGATTTGGATGTTCTCTTTCCAGTGTAGCTTGTACCAAATTAATATCTTTCTTAAGATCAGATGGCTGATACAATTGTTTAGTCATCTGTTCCAGATGCTGCGCCCTCAAAGGCATGGTGGCACCAAAAAACAATATAAAAAAAGCAGGAGCGAATAATTTCATATCGCTAAGATAAACCAATCAGACAAAACCGTAAAACTATATCATGGGTGTTTCAATTTTTTTCCACTACTGATCTCCTTCAGTGGCCCGGATACAATACAAGGCTATTTTTTCCAGTAGAGGGTTAACCTGATCTGATAGGTACCGGCCCCAAATATCATGCTCAGCTCAGTGTGCACCGCATCAGTTTCCCAAAGTGTTTTCTGGCTGAGGTAGCTCTGCCCTTCAAAAGGAACTGATTTGGGTTTTTCATCAGCCCGGTTAGGTTTGCCAAACGTTTGAATAAGCTGTTCCCTGATCCGGGCATATTCTGCCATACAGATTTCGGAATAACCAGAAAGCAGAAAAGGGATTAAACTTTAAAAAGTTTTTTTTACCCCGCTATTTCTTAACTTTATATCAAACTAAAAAACAACCTCATGAATCAGGCAGAAAACCAACCAGCAGCAGAAACCCGATCAGCATCCATCAATGAACAAGTTACAGACGCTGTTACGCAGGCTAATGTAAAAGTTGCAGCGGAAGCACCAGCAATCGCATTGGGAAATGTTTACAAGACGGCGGCAAATGCTACCGGGATTATATTTGAAAATGCCGTAAACGCCCAGCAACAGCAGAATATTTTCGGGCAGGCTACCACCAATCAAGGCATCGTACAGCTTTACAATATTGATACAGATGGTGATGCCATTGCTGTTTCAAAAATTTAAAACCGTAAACCCGGGCCGAACCGCTTTTTAAGCCTGGCGCAGAGAACATTTTAAAACTGATAGCCGGGCTTAGTCCTTAATTTTGTCATTTTAGCCAGTACTTTCGCATCAGCAGATTGAACTGGTTAAAAAATACGGGTACAGCAAGTAATTACGGGCCCTGGCTTGATGCCGATGCAGCACAGGCATGGTCTATCCGCAATAACCAGGGCCTGATGTGGAATATATGGGGAACCCACACCCCGGAAAGCACACGTAATGCTTTTGAAACTACCTGTGGCGTTGCAATGGTTAACGGCATTTACTATTATCGTTAATGATCAAGACGTAATAAAATGCAGCGGCTACAGCCATTTACGGTGCAAAAGGCGCCAACGCTGTGATACTGATCGAAATCAAAAAAGCTTACAGGAAAAAGATCAGGTTTTCAAAATAAACACGGCCCGATAACCGGATAAGTATTATTTTCCCATAAATGGTTATCATCCATGTGATGAAGCATCATTAAGCTATCAAACTGATTTGCAAGAATGGTATGATCATGAAATTCCAAATGATGTCCTCTTACTCCCATTTAAAAACATCAATGATATGAATAACAAACTGAATACTGATAAAACGGATCTTTTTATCATCACAGGCGGTCCGGGTGTAGGTAAAACTACATTGATTAATGGTTTAGCAAATAAAGGTTTTACAATTGCTACTGAATCTGCCCGGGCAATTATCAAAGATCAGGTTGATCACAACGGCGACGGTGTGCCGTGGAAAAATAAACAGCGGTATGCCGAATTGATGTTCAGAGAATCGCTAAAAGCTTATCATCAAATTGTTGATATGCATCTTGATAGAATTGCTTTTTTTGATCGTGGCCTGCCTGATACTTTGTGCTACATGAAAATGGAAAAGATACCCGTAACTGAAAAATGTTACGAAACGATAAAAGCTACGGTTTACAATAAAAAGGTTTTTATCCTGCCACCATGGGAAGAAATTTATGAAACCGATATGGAACGAAAGCAAAGCTGGGATGAAGCAGTTTTTACCTATCAGAAAATGAAAGAAACTTATACAGCATTGGGATATGACGTGATTACTGTACCAATTGGGAGCGTTGAGCGTAGATGTGCTTTTATTTTAGCGCATGTTTAGCTAACGACGATAAAAATGGATTTTTACCAGGCTAAACCTAAAACTTAATAAATTTCATGGCCTATATTTTTTTCGTTTTAGCCAAAGCAGCGCCCCGCTTATGGATAAGAAACCCGGTGTGAGGCCAAACAGCACATATATCCATTTTAAGAGATCACCGCCAAAAGCACCTGCATGAAGTTCGTAAGCCATATGCTCAAACCGTTCAGATAGCCCCTGCTCATCAATTACCTTTTTATCTTTCATTTCGCCGGTCTGCGCATCGAAGGTGATGCCGCTGGCCTTGCCTTTCAGCAGCACATTGCTGGTTTGGGGCATTTGGCCACGCAATAAAATGTCAGCACCCTTTACCGTTGGAATATTTACCGCAATTGGAACAAAGCCTGGAATAGTTTTACAGGCCAGGGCCACCAGGTGATCGATATTTGCAGGGACTTCATAGTTTGCCTGCTGTTTTGGAAGCACCCACATGGCAGGGCTGAAATACTCCCTAAGCATCCAGAAGCCGGTAAAAAACAGTATGATATTAAACAGCAATGCCCAAACGCCGATAATGCGGTGCAGGGAGGAGATGCCCGTTCGATAACTTTTAAAGTTCAGTCCTGCCCTGAAGCGCAAGGCTTTCCAGAAATGTTTGCGGTAAATTACCGTGCCGGTAATAAGCGATAGCAGCATCACCAGACCGAGTATCCCGCTGATCAGCATGCCCGGAATACCCAGTTGCAGGCTATAGTGAAGCGTATAAACCCAGCGCAGAAAGGATGGCGAAAACTCATCATACCCGCCTTCTCTGAGGATCTTTCCGTTATAGGGATTTACGAAAACATAATACAGGTAGTTATCGGATACTTTTTGCTGTCTTTTGTAGAGCATAAACTCATAAGTGTCATACCTGTCTGTTGGAAAATCGTGCAGGACGAGTTTTTTTAGATTTGCATGGCTATGCAGCACCATCCGGTAAAGCTCATCGGCAGGAAGCTTTTTTGCTGCGGGGACCAGACAGTGGAGCTCAGGATTGAAATAGCGCTCAAGCTCATGCCTGAAAACCAGCAGCGAACCGCTTATTCCATAAAGCAAAAAGAATATACCTGCTGCAAGGCCTAGCCATCCGTGGAGCTTAAAGGATATCTTTGTTAAACGTTTCTTCCAATCCATCACTTTCCTAAATATTAAAATTTATAGCCAATATTTAACCTAAATTCCCTTGGCGGATAAGGTACATAGGCATAGGCGCCAATGGTTGCTGAAGATGGTGTAATCCAGGCGCTTCCGTAATTAAACCTGTTCAGTATATTGTTTACCATTCCGTTTACGCTGAAGTGGCCTTGCGACCAGCCTATGCCACCATCTAACCTGAACACCGGGGCAAGGGATAGTTTTTGGAGTTCATAGCGGCCTGCCCTGCCCACCTGCAGCTGGTAACCTGCTGATATGGATAAGCCCCGCACTTTCTCAACCGGCAACAGGTAATTTAGCCAGGTATTCTGGATGTGCTTCACCGTAAAAGGCGTGGTGAGTCCCAGCCTGGCCGGATTTTCATCTTTCGAAATGTGACTGTCGGTATAGGCATAATTGATTACTGCATTAAGGCCTTTAACAATCTCCCCCTTAAGGTCAAACTCTATCCCTTTTGAGGTGGTTTGGCCAAGCTGTGTCTGGATATTGGTAGAAGGATCAGTCACTTTAACATTATCGCGGGTAATCCTGTAAATGGACACTGTTGTATTCCATTTTCCGCCCATCCAGTCTTTTTTAAGGCCTGCTTCCATATTTTCGCCCCTTAATGGCTTAAATGCTTCGCCGCTGGTGGTATTTACGCCGCTCTGCGGGGTAAAGGTCTGGTCATAGAGTGCATATACCGAAAAATCAGACCTCAGCGAATAGCTCAATCCCAATTTTGGCGTAAAGGCCGTATTGTTAGTCTCGCCCAAACTGGTTTTTGTCGGGCTTTTTTGTACGCCGGTTTTGCTAAAAGTTAGCCTTGCTCCCAAAGTCATCCTTAATTTATTTTCAAACAGCCCAAGTTCGTCCTGCACATAAGCAGCCTGATAAGAGATGGATTGTTGATCAGTCGCGATAGCTGATAAGGAGCCCGCTCTCACGTTGGCATCAAAAGAAATGCCGTAAACGGGATGGTTGGCATCAAGCGGATAAAGGGTTTGGTTGGCGGTCGGATCACCAGATCCGGAATAGGAGATGAACTTTTTACGGTTAACATCTACCCCACCCAGCAACTGGTGACGGACACTACCGGTAGAAAACTCACCACTGATGTAGGGCTGGATGGCCATTACACCGGTATTTAAGCGCTCGTAAGTTGCCCTGCGCATAATCAGGTTGGGCTGGGCCGCATTGTATCGCGAAACAAAGAAGTAAGTACCTTCCAGGTGGTCCCTCGCATAGGCAGTATTGATTGTGAGGTGCCAGTTTTTGTTAAAAGAATGGTGGTAGCTTAAAAAGCCATTGTGTTCTATGGATTTAAATGGCGCCTTATTCGGATCGTTTATGGTAAAATCTGCCGGCAAACTTGCAAATCCATTGGGGGCGAATACGGTGGCAAAATACTGCTGGTAACGCTGGTCCTGGAAAAGATACTCAGCAGAAACATAAGAATGATCGTTTATATTGTACCTGATGACCGGATTTACCACCACCTTATCATTGAAATTATATTTCTGGAAGGACCTGGACTTTTGTCCGGCAGCATTTAAACGGTACTGCCACTTTCCACTTTTATCAAGATTTCCATCCAAATCTGCGCTGAGGCGGTACAGGTTAAAGCTTCCCGTAGTAAAACTAACCTCACGGTTCGCGGTACCGGTAGGCTGCTTAGTGAGCACGTTATAAGATCCGGCAGGGTCGAATAAACCATTGATATAACTCGATGGACCTTTAATAAATTCTACGCGGCCAATAATGGCTGCATCCTCAGCGCTGGGCCCTGCATAGATCATGGATAAATCCAGGCCGTTACGCATCGGGGTAATCTGCGCCCCGCGCATAAATACCGAAGAGTTGTACAGGTCTGCGTTGTTGTTTCGCAGTGCCCCGCTCACGTTTCGCGTTACGCTTTCATTAATGGTGATGGCCTGCTGGTCTTCAATGAGGCGCTGATCAATCTCCTGAATGTTCTGCGGCAGCTGCAACAGCGGGGTACTCAGCTTCAGCGCAGCCGAAGATTTGTTGAGGTTATACCTGCGGTAATAACGCGAGCTGATCCTAACTTCATCGAGTACCTTTGCCGATGTGTCTGGTGCAGCGCTCACGGTGTCTTTTTTTAACTTTGTTTTTTGCTGGGCACTTACCCCAACTGTTAAGGCTAAAAAACATAAGCCTGTAATCACTATTCTTTTCATTTAATCTTTTTTGTCGCTACAAATCCCTACAATGGTATGGAAACGGTCATGCACCTGTTTAAGCCCGGCTAAAATCAATTTACCCTCAACCTTACGCTTAATGAGTTTATCCGGCGTTGCGCTTTCCAGGCAGCGCTGATGGATAGCCGTGATGATTCCAGGCCCCGAAAATTCGGCCGGTATGGCGTATTTGCGCAGCAATACTGCTCTTTCCGGGAGCTCACCAGCGGGCTTCTTTACCGGAGCGCGGTTTCCTGCTGCTGCCGGGTGAAAGGTCTGTGAAATGATGGCATGAAAATGCCCCGATGCCGGCCATTGATCAAAATTTTCCTGCGCCCTGGGGTTGAGGGAAAACAGGATCATACCAAGGGTGATGACAAATATTTTTTTCATTATTTATTTTCCGATATATTTTTTAGGTTCTGCTAAAAATTTATTTTTGCAGCCTTCCGAGCAAAATCCATATACCGTTTTTTGATATATGGCTGTTCTGGTATGGCCGGCTTTTACTTTCATTTTGCACACCGGATCAGTAGCATCCTTTTTCAGCGTGTCAGTTTGCAGCGTTACCACCATCATCTTTTCATTTGCCTTTGCGGCAGCCATACTCAGCAACAGTAACACCCCTTGCAGGTATATTATTTTTTTCATGTTTTTTATTTTTTGTTGTTCAGGCTTCGATGAGTTATTTTTCTTTCAAAAGAATATCCATGTCTGCCATAAGCTTTTCTACCTGATCCTGCTTCGTTCCATCGTACGCTTCGCGCACCCTCCGGTGCTTATCGATCAGCACCAGATAACCCTGGTGCACATAACCTCCGGCTGCGGCCTTGTCTTCGTTGACCGAAACCAGGTAATCCTTTTGGGCCATGGCGTAAACAAGGTCCTTAGTTCCCCACACAAACTGCCATTGTTTACCTGCTGCCCCAAGCCTGCTACGGTAGGCCTTCAGCCTCGATGGAATATCGTAACGGTAATCAATCGTGTGGGATAAAAACATCACCTCCCGATTGCCCTTATATTTTTCATACACTTTTAAAAGGTTGCGGTGCATGATGGGGCAAATGGTTGGGCAGGAAGTAAAAAAGAAATCCGCTACATAGATTTTGCCGTCGAAATCTTTATTGGTCACCAAGATGCTATCCTGGTTTAAAAAGCCGAAATCCGATATGGTTTTGTAAACCGTATCAATCACGGTTTTTCCATCTACCATGGTCTGCTTCACCCCATCAGGTATCAGCGGCAATCTGCGCGCGGTTTGCCCGCACGAGCAGATTATGCCTACCACTGCAAGCTGCAGCAGGCACTTCAAAGTCTCCTTTTTCATCGCTCCGCTTTTTAAATTAATGTTTACTGTGGTCATGTTCAGCCGCTGCTGAAGCAGGTTTCAGGTTAAACTTTTCCAGGTAAGCATCCGATTCATCCAGCGCCTTTTTGTATTCACCATCAAGCTTTTTGATCCTGATCATCTCACCCTGAAAATACTTCACCGCCTCTCCATTACTCTTTCCCTCAATATCTGGCTGGAAATCATGCATCCAGTCCATCATGTTATCATCTGCCTTGTTCAGCTTTGCAATCAATAAACTGATTTTATTTTTTTCCTCCGTGGTATCAAGATCGGGCTTTGCCTGCTTAAGCTCCTTTAACCTTACTTTGGAAAGGGTATCCAGCATCATTCTGTTTTTCACTGCCTTTTCCCCGTCTCCCATTACCTTATCATGAAGATCCATCACCTCCTGGCGTACGGTTTTATAATCGGGTTCACTTTTACAGCCAATGGTCATTGCTGCACAGAAGGCAAATGCGCCTAAGGCACCTAAACTTTTTTTGATTAAATTTTTAATATCCATAACTTGAATTTTAGATTGTGTATTTAAAACGGAATACTCATGTGTACCATCAGGCGATTTCCGGCATATGCCCTTCCGCCCGCCAGGTCTTGCGATCTGACGTTCTGGTAATTGGCGCCTACCGAAAGTCCTTTCATGGCAACCTCCAGGCCTGCAACTGCTGAAAGCGAATAGCCGCCAGATACGTCGACCATATATTTTTTGTTCTCCACATCCTTGTCCGCGGTCTCATAGAGTAGCCCTGCGTTTGGCGCTACCGTTACGGTATGGGCGATGCGAAACTTATAGTACACTAGCGCGTTTGCGGTAAACTTATTGCCGTAACGGTATGCATATTGGTTTTCGGTATTTATTTTATAGTTGGCATTCAGGTTCAGTCCAAGGTCGTTATAGCGGATGTCATAAGCCGCATTTACTGTAAAATCGGTACTTGCGGTACCCAGCTGGAAGTTGTTGGGCGATTCCTGAACGGCCAGGCGCTCGGCAGGTTCATATTTTCCGGTAGGCACCTTAATCCCAGCGCCCACCCAAAGCGACTGGACAAGTAGTTTTTCGCCCAGGGTACCAGTATGGTTGAACAGGTTATAGTATCCCATCACCGCAATATCACCCATTCCGTTCTTTGTACCATTTGCTTCCTGGCTTTTACGTTCGTTGAAGTTATAAGGAACAAATGCTAAAACGCGGAACTTCTTTCCAAAGTTCCATCCGCCCCAAAGCTCGGCGCTCTGGTAGGTCTCGTCTGCCGTCAGCGGCGTGCGCTCCCCTTGCGGCCCAAGGTGGGTGTGCAGGGACTTGTACTGATAGCGCAGTCCTAAAAACCGCTTGTTATATTCGGGCAGGATCCCGATATAGTAACTTCCTACCCCGCAGCCGCAGATATCGCAGGCCAGGGACGGAAAGCTAAGTGCTATCAGAAAAACCCATATCAATGTTTTTTTTATGCTCATGCTTAAATTATTGTTCGGCCAGGGCCGGATTATTTATAAAAGTCTCATCGTTCAGTGTGGCTAAAAATGCCAGGAGTTTGCCCTTGTCATCATCACTCAAGGCAATGCCCAACCTGGCGCCATTCTTTAGGATAGGATCCAGGTTTGGCAGGTCCTGTACCTGCGAATGATAATGTTCCAGTACGCCGTCAAGCGTTAAAAACCTGCCATCATGCATGTAAGGCGCTGTATATTTCAGGTTTCGGAGTGATGGTACCTTAAACTTGTACCTGTCTGTTGCGATCAGCGTAGCGGTATATAATCCCTGGTCGTTAATAGGACTCAGAGAGAGCCCGTTATTGTGAAAAGATCCGTCGGTGAACAAAGGCTCGCTGTGGCAAGAGGCGCATTTCTCTTTAAACAGCAGATAACCTTGCTGCTCCTGAGCGGTAAAGGATGCACCCGCTTCCTTTCTCATCACTTTATCGTATTTAGAATTGCTGCTGATGCACATCACCATAAACTGCGATAGTGCTTTCATCATCCTTGCAGTGGTGATTTCCTCCGTGCCAAAAGCGTTTTTGAACAGGGTAGTATACTTTGGAAGCAGGCGCAGCTTTGCCATCACATTCTCAACGCTTTCATCCATTTCTTCGTGGTTGGTGATGGGCGCAACAGGCTGCAGGTCGAGGTCAAAAATGCCTCCGCCCCACATAAAAGCCTTGTTCCAGGCCAGGTTCATAATTGGCGGAGAATTCCGGGTACCCAGGCGGTCATCTATGCCATGGCTCACATCATGCCCGTGCTGCGTAAAAGCAGACGACTGGATATGGCAGGAGCCGCAGCTTACCGTATTGTTTCTGGAAAGTCTTGCTTCATAAAAAAGGCTTCGCCCCAGCTCAAAGCCTGCCTTGCTTACCGGATTGGCAGAAAGCTTGTAAACCGGCTCCGGAAAATTGGCCGGTTGCTGGAATCCCAGAAAGGCCTCCACCTGCTCTTGTACCATATCACTCTTCTTGCAGGCGTACACAAAAAGGCATAGGGAAAAAATAATCAACATCTGTTTTTTACTCATCATGCCTAGTTTTCGGTGTGGTCGTGTCTGAACATAGTGGTCAGGTTTTTTGCAATGTTTACGCTATAATCACTGAACATCACATTGGGATGCGCAGCGATACTAAAACCATTGGGCCCGTTAAAAACCTTCATCGCATCTACAAAAAGGTGAACGTTACTCTGCCTGTCCTTTCTTACTTTGGCAATCCCTGCAGTGGTCAGATCAACCGTGATGGTTTTGATATTGTTGATGGTCGGTGCAGCATAACCACCAAAGCCACCGATGTGGTATTTGAATTGTTTCTTTCCGGTAGGATCACCATTTACGTTATCCGAGATCACTCCGGAATTGCCTTCGAACCTGAAAAATATGTAGCCGGAGTTCCAGCCCCAGTACATCCCTCCGCTATCATGATCGCCATTTGCTGCCGGGTCAAGTACTCCTGTACGCTTATCAATACCCATGGTACTGCGCAAACTATCTACACCTAAAGTAAAAGTCAATCTGGTATAATCGCCCTCAGGCACACGTACTTTTGCAAAACGGGTAGCTTTGTCTGATGATCTGATCAGAAAATAACTGCTATCCTGTTTTACTGCGTATTCTTTTCCATCTGCGGTAGCCACCTTAATGTTGCTGATGAAATACTGCAGCATGGAAACGGTAAACTTTTCGCCGGCTGCGTTGGTATAGGGCGCAGCGGTATTATTGAAGGTAAGCGTGCGGTCGCCGATGATGTTATCAAACTCTACTGAAAAAGGTGCCAGATTGGTCTCCACAAATTCCGGAGCGGGTTCATCACCTTTTTTACAGGAGGCCAATATTGAAAAACAGGCCAGGAGCAAAATTAACTGATTATATTTTCTATTAAATTTTTCCATCATACATTAATTAGGATTACTGAATTTTTTATTTTTTGTGAAAGCATCATCCGTAAGGGCGGATAGGAAAGCTTTTATGGCCGCTTTTTCTGCCTGCGAGATCGGAATACCTAAATTGCCGTTATTTTGATACAGGGCCCGATCTACAGTTGCTGAATAGGTGATTCCCGAACGATAGTGATCTAACACCTGGTCCAGGTTACTGAATCGTCCATCATGCATATATGGAGCGGTGAGCATCACGTTCCTCAAAGAAGGCGTTTTGAATTTGCCCATATCAGCCGGATCAAAGCTCACGCGGTACCTTCCCTGATATATTCCTTCCAGATCGTATGGAAAATTGGCATCAATGCCATTATTGTGATAGCCGTCATCGGTAAAGAGTTCACCCTGGTGACAGCTGCCACATTTTGCATTTACCAGTGTGAGTCCCTGGAGTTCCTGACTGCTCAATGTCGCCCCAGGCACTTTCCTGATGTAAAGATCATATCTTGAGCCTGCAGAAATCAGTGTCCTTTGAAACTGTGCCAATGCCTTGAGTACATCTGTTGAGGTGATTTCCCTGTTAAACACCAGTTTAAACCTTTTAACGTAATCCGGTACAGCTTTAAGTTCCCTTTCCAGCTCATAAAGATCCTGATGCATTTCATCTTCACTGGTCAATGGTCCTAAGGCCTGCGATTCCAGATTCTTTGAGCCACCGTCCCAAAAAAGGCCGCTTTTTGCCCATGCCAGGTTAAACAGTGTTGGTGTATGGCGATGAAGAGGCTTGGACGACACCCCGATGCTGGTTAATGCGGTTGCATCAGAAAAGGCAATATCCTGCCTGTGGCATGATGCACAGGACAGTTTGTTGTTTCCTGATAATCTTGCGTCATAAAATAAGATCCTCCCCAGCTCAATTCCTTCAGCACTAAGCGGATTGTCCGCATCGTCTGCTACCTTCGGCAAATTACCCGGCACTTCCAGTCTGGCTGGTGTCGGTGCCGGGAAATTTTCAACCGGGCGGTTATCCTTTTTACAGGATATCACCGTGCCCGATAGCAGCATCAAGGCAGAAAGATGCAGGACTGCATATTTGCCGTTCATGCCAGTTAGTTTGCAGACTTAACTGAAAAAACTTTACCACCGTAATTAGCGGCTACAGCGCTCATCACAGCAGCCTGCGATGCGCCGACAGTTGGCGTAGCCATCACATCAATGCCGTCAAATGCTTTTGAAAGGTCTACGTTAATAACAATGTTTGCTGATTTTGAAGAACCGATTTTAATGCTTTGTGGAAGATTCAATGCCACCGTTTTATAATTGGCGTTTAAGCCTGTTTCTACCTTAAGCGTTTTACTGGCAGTACCTTCTTTAACGGTTCCTGTAGCCGAGGTAAAGATATAGCTGGTCAGCCACATCCACGATACGTTGGTCATCCCGTTCAACTGAGAAAGCTCACCCGACTGAAGGCTCATATTATCGTTATATTTCTGGTCTACACCAACGCCGAACTTAATGGCTTTATAATCACCAGCAGGAATTTCTTTCAGCAGTACGTCTTCGCGTTTTGTTGCCGGATAGATGGTTCCGGCATTATCGTTGTTTACCCCTACAAGGTTTATGGCACCTGTTTCCTCCAATAAATAATAAGATCCCGGAACCTTTACTTCTTCGCCTGCTGCATTTATCAGCGCTACGTTGCTCACCCAGTACCTGAACTTGGTAAAATTAAAGGTTTTGGTTCCCAGGGCAAAGTCTTTGTTCAATGCAAAATCATTGCCATTAAAGGTAGCATCAAAAGTAAGGGTAGTTTTGCCGGCACCATCGGCCACGGCAACCAACTCATCTTTTGAACATGAAGTAAATAAAATTGCAGATAATGATATGATGGTTAAAAATTTTTTCATTTTTTTAAATATAATTCGTTGGGGCATACCTATCGCATGCCATTAAGATATGGGTTTGTAAATTGGGTTTTGAGGGAGATGATCCCGAAAATAAAACACAGGCCTAAACTCCAGCGCTGGCCAAAAAAACGGCAACGATGGATTAGCATTATACGCAAGCCAGGCAATCAGAAAATTCCTGAATGCAACCAGCAAAAAAAGATAAAACAATTGGGTTTAAGCCTGAAGACTTAAGGCTTTTGGCGGCTGGAATATAGAAAAGGCACGGTGCATGGTACCCGGCACCGAACGTTCCGGATAGATCATTTTAACAGTTGAGCGTTTAAAGGTAAAGGACGAGGCAGCGGCAGGCAACGCTTCCATGTAATGGCTTCGCTGGTTTTCCCTTTCCTGTTTTTTCTCCTTTTCTTCGGCCTGCTTTAATTTCTTCATCAGAAAACATTTCCCATTACAGTGCATCCACGGGCGGTTCCTGTTCTCGCATAGTTTCTCTGTTATATACTTCTGGTTTACTTCGAAACCGGCATAGATAAAAAAACGCGAAAAATTGGATCCGATCAGTGCAAATAATAAAGATATGGCAACAAACCTGTTCAACATTTCGCCGCAAAGATAAGGATAAACCAGTCCGAAAACGAAATAAAACAGATAAATTATAGGGATATTGCTTTTAAAAAATGTGCAAAAATGAATTAGCCACAGAAACACAGAAATCACGGAGTAGATTAAATTTTTCAGTGTTTTTCGTGCTTCCGTGGCAAACATAACGCTTAGGCATGCGCAGAAAGAGCTGGAAACTAACAGAGAAAAGTTAAAAGCGATTTCCCTGATATAAATTACCACAAAGCCCCTAAAAAAAACAGTTTTGAGGTGAAAATTTGCTGGCTTGAATAATTTATCCCCTTATTTCAGGAATCCTTTATTCTGTTGCGCCAGCCTTAATCGGCTGAATTGATATATCCGGGCCTTATGTTTACAGCAAAAATAAGCCTGTGCAGCGTTTAAGACCTGGCAGCACCAGGGGGAAACTCGGCAGGCTTCCATCATTTTTATTAAATAACCTAACTGTGGTGTTGTTGATGGCCTTGCCAGCGGTATTTGCTTGCAGCCTTTCCTGATGCTGGATTTTACGGTTGGCGGGTTCTTGCTTTTTCTTCTTTTCATGCGCATCTTTTTGCTCTGGTCATCTATCAGAAACTGAGCGATACATTAGCTCTGATACTGAAAGGCGTTCCCGGCGTAAAATGAATCTCCTCAACTGGCAGGGGCTCATTCTGCAACCTCGATTCGGTTGCAAACTGCGTTTCATTCCATGCCCTGTTAAAAATGTTTTCGGTAATAATGCCAAAAGTAAAACGCTTCCAGGTGTAGTTCACATTGGCATCGGTAATAAAATACCCCTTTGCAATAACTGAGTTATCGCCGTTAGCCGGACGTGAGGCAAGATAGCGGGCCTTAATGCTTCCGGAGAAGTTATTCAGGTCTTTCATGCTCAGCCCCCCGGTAAAAGTAAAAGGTGGCGCCAGGGGAATGTAATTTGCCCCTTCCGGCTCATCCAGTGCCCTTCCGTGGTTGTAGGTCATATCGCCATTTAAGAAAAACCAATTGTTTAACTGGTAGCGCAGTCCAAAATCAATCCCCTTCCTTGATGTTTTTCCACTGGGCTCAATTACCCCTTCATCACCAACATATACAAATTCCTGTTGCAGGTAGAGATACCATAGGGCTGCGTTTAGTATCAAACGTGGTGCCGGTTTCCAGCTTGCCCCAAGGTCAGCTCCATAAGCAGCCGGCAGGATTTCCTGAGTCTTCTTTGCTATCACCACGCGCGAATCATTGCTATGAAATCCCTTCCCCATTTTCAAAAAGAACTGTAGGTCTTTACTCTGGTTATACAGAAAATTCAGCTTAGGGCTTAGCGTAGCCTTTCCTGTACGCGCAGCAAAATTACCATTCAAATGATCAATATACTTAAAGTTAAAATAATCCAGGCGCACGGCAGGATTGATCAAGAGTTTACCCATATCAATCTCTGTATTCAAAAAGGCATAAGCATTAATTTCAGAAACATCGCCAAACTGAACCTGTTCAAGGATAGTTTGCCGGTTTAGCGTATGGGAAAGCTCAATATCTTTAACCTGGTCTGCCCTTAATCCGGCACCGAACTGCATGCCGTAGTCAGCAGCTGATGAACTGTATTTCTTACTCAATACCGATTGCAGCCCATATATGTTCCTGCCCTCTTGCTGTTTAATCTGGTCTCCGTTCACCGGATCATTAAGAAAAAAAGTAAAATTACTGTAAAGCCCGAAATCATAACGGCTATAAAAGGCACTGGATTTGAGCGAGGTGCTTTCATTAATGAATTGATCATACTGCAGATTGAGATTACTGCGGCTGGTTTTTCCACCCTCATTGGCATCAATAGCCCCGAACCGGGAAATGAGTCCCTCATCTACCGCACGTTGTGGAATCTGGCCGGAGGCGAGCCATGAACTATTAAAGTGCATTACTGAAAACGAAAGCTTATCGAGGTTATTGAACAACCGGGTATATTTTCCCATCAGGTTGAGCCTTTTAAAATCCTGGCTAGCCTCAAAAGGACCATCGGTTTTCATGTAACTCCCGGCCACATAGGCCGCCTGTTTGGCATCATTTACCAGATTGATAAGTCCAAGTCCCTTAAAGGTATTGAACTTTCCGCCCTCAAGGGTTAGGGAGTTGTTATCCAACCTGTCCTTTGTCTGAAAAGCGACGTAGCCGGCCGTAGCCAGGTTACCTTTATCCGCATGGTAAGGACCTTTATCAAAATCAATCTTTTCCACCAGTTCAGGAATCAGGAAATGCAGGTCTGCATAACCCTGCCCGTGTGCATGACTGACCATGTTTACCGGCATACCGTCTACAGAAATGTTGATATCTGTTCCATGATCCAGGTCGAAGCCACGAAGAAAAAGTTGTTCTGCCTTTCCCCCGCCGGCATGCTGGCCGATAAAGAGGCCGGGTACTTTTCTTAAAAGTTCCTGCGAAGAATTTACCGGGCTTGTAGCGAGATCCACAGCCGCTACAGACGAGAGATGGTTTATACCTTCCGATACAACCACTTCATTGAGCTGGAAATTAGCGGGTGATAAACTGATATTCATTACAAATCCGTCTACAACTGTTGTCAAAGGTGAATAACCCAGCAACGTCACCTGGATGGAATCGCCCCTTCTTACATCTTTCATCAGAAAAAAACCAGCCTCATTAGTATGTGCATGCTTTTTACTCCGCAGGTTCTGCAGGTAAACATCTGCTAAAGGGAAATCGCCGGTAGTGCTTATCTTACCCTTTAAAACTTGCGCAAAAAGACTCGTTGAGCATAAGCTCAGTAGCATCACATAGAAAATCTTCATCGGGGGCGAAACTACTAAATGTTATAAATTATTTCGCATTAGCTCATCCCTTTGTAGAAAAAAACGAATGCCAGTTAGTTGGCACACCCTGTGTTTCGGCGGGGAGTTCATCTTTTTTAATAAAATCAGGTTTCTTTTTGCAGGGTGAAAGATTTAAAGCCATTAACAATAGTGCCGCTTTGTTGCATTACCGCCGCAAACGGCCATAAACGAAATGGTAATCAGTAAAAAGATGAACTGTTTAGTGCGAAGAATTTTGCCTGATCAGAATTTCATCTCAACAAAGATGTGGCAAGTCGCTAAATTCATAGCTTTGTATCCGAATGATCATAGATGAACTCGCATAAAAATAAATTAGCATACATCTGCCTGAAACCCGATGAAACGCTGCAACCCTTTGTAGAAAGCATCTGGATGGTAAAAAACCACTCTGACCAAGAAAATGCAGGTATTGTTGTTCCGGATGGGAAAATAGATTTATTTCTTTTCGCAGATAGAAATGGAAACTTTGAGCTATTTATTTCCGGAATCTGCTCTGAGCCGGTGGTTAAACCGCCCTTTCCACAATCCACTATGTTTGCCATCAGCTTTTATCCCATTGCAGCCGAATATGTTTTTAAAGCATCTTTTGCTGAGCTGCAAAATACAAGAAAGATACTACCTGCTGATTATTGGGGATTTTCAAAGAATGACCTGGACGACTTTCAAACCTTTCAACAAAAAGCCGTCAATATCGTTTCTTCTCTGTTGCAGGAAGATATTGACGACAGGAAAATCAAGTTGTTCGAATCAATTTATGCAGCCAGAGGAGAAATTACGGTAAAAGCGCTGCAAGAAAAAATTTACTGGAGCAGCAGACAGATGAACCGCTATTTTAATAAATGGTTTGGAATAACCTTGAAGTCATATATTAATATCATCCGGTTCTCAAATTCGCTGAGGCAACTGAAAAACGGTGATTTTTACCCGCAACTCGATTATGCAGACCAGTCGCATTTTATAAGGGAAGTGAAAAAGTTTGCGGGGGTAAAACCGGTTATCTTAAATAAAAACGAAAACGACCGATTTATCCAATTGAGCCTGATGCCGGAAAAGTAATTTTGTTCTGTAATTAAAACACGAATAAAATGAATCTGAACCACATCAACATCATTGTAAAAGACGTTAACCATGCTGTAAATTTATTTATAAAACATTTAGGTTTTAGTTTAATCGTCAATCGAAACAGCAAAATGGCCGTTCTGGAAAACGGCAATCATTTTGCCCTTGTTATTTGGGGACAGGAATTAAACCATAAGGAAAATGTCCCTGCATATCCTGACAACTTCCACATCGGATTTTATCAGAAAAATGAGCTGGCCGTTTGGGAGATCTATGAAAAGTTAAAAACAGAAGCCAACTTATCATTTGAAAGCGAACCTAAGAAAATCAGGAATACGTTTGGTTTCTATTTCTTTTTTGAAAAGCTGATGATCGAAATCAGTATTACGCCATTTCAGGATAATGTTGCATAACATTACCTGCCGGCTGCCAACAGGCCACTTAATTTTAGATCACACCAATAAAAATTACCATTAGCTATTTTAGGGGTTGGTTATAGCCAGAAAAACCGTAGCCGTACTTCTTATTTGGTTTTAAATTCAGTCGGTCTCATATTGGTCAGTTGCTGAAAATTATTGCTAAACGCTGCAATATTCGAATAGCCAATTTCATAGGCAATCTCCGTCATGTTCAAATCTGTATCTTTTATCAGTTCCATCGCCCGGATAATCCGCAGCATCTTTAAGTATTGAACAAAAGTAATATGCAATTTCGTTTGAAATAATCTGGTCAGGCTACGCACACTCATTCCCGATTGCCGGGCAATAATATCTAAACTTAAGTTTTCATTTAACCGGTTTCTAAAGCTTTCGATAAGGGCATTGAGCCGTTTATCGTCTGTAGTAGGAAGCTGGATGGAGAATTTTTTAAGATTTTCCTTTGATAATACGCCCTTAAGCGTTATTAAAAATTCAAATTCCCATGACCCTTTAAAATAGTCGCCTTGCCATCTCTCACTAAATGAAAGCATTTCTGCAAGAAGCTTACTCACCGGATAAATGCCCAATTCGTCATAAAAACCTACTGCTTTTTTTTCAGGGAAGTATATATTGACAATGTACAGATCCTGTGTATTAAACATCAGGTTGTGAGGATAATTTTTGGGTATCCAGATGTAATGATTTGACGGAATATAAAAATCCTTTTCGGCTGTCTGCAAATAAGCAATCCCGCCATAAACCAATAACAATTGAGTCTTATTATGCTGGTGAGCAGGCAAACGCTGTTCCGTCTGTTGTCTCATCACCACGATGGAATCCGGGTTTTGATCTACCAACTTGATTAATTCACTCAGAATTTTCATATGGCCGAATATAACAAATATTAGGCTAATTATATATAATGATAGCCTAAGGTGTTGGGTAATTTTGCTGGGTTAACATTAGAAAAATCATTATGGAACATCGTATCATAAAGCCTGAAAAAGATTTTAAGGCGCAATCGCAAGCCAAAAAACCTGAACATCAATTACTTTATAAAGTTGATGAAAACGATAAACGCAGCATCTCCTGGCCGCATTCTACCTATTCAGGTCCATTAATGTCAATGATAGATTTAAGCTATGCTTTTGATGAGTTGAAAGAGCTGGTGAAACAATGGCTGGAAAAAAGAAAGAAACCAATCATTTATAAAAACAAAACCAATGAAACAATATAAAACAGCTCCGATTTTGGGCCTGCTGTTGCTGTTATCTGCATCCTCTGTTTACGCCCAGCATGCAGAAAAAGTCCAGGCTTTGAGTTTGGAAGAAATATGGAAAGTGGCTGAAACGAATAGCCGGCAGCTGAAACTAGCTGACCTAAATTATCAGCAAAGTAAAATAGAAATATTGGAAGCCAAAGACCGTTTGCTCCCGGAACTTTCGGTTGGTGGAGACGTAAAACTTAATTCCAAATTTCTGATTTACGACAATGGATTATTCTCTTCACCACAGGATGTGCCCGTAAAAGGCTATGGATACGGAGCAGGTTACCACCTGAACTTTAACCTATACAGTGGTGGCCAGGATAAAAGGAACATCACCCTAAAAAAGGAAGAAGAGACACGGAAACAATATGAACTGGATCTGCAACAGCATAGCGTAAAATATCATGTAGCAGTTGCTTATTTTGATCTCTATAAATTTTTGCATTTCTATTATTTTCTTAATGCAGAAATTGAAGCAGAACAAAAGCAATTGAGATGGATAGAAAGTCTGCATAAAAACGGTACGGTGCTCAAGAGTGATGTACTAAGAACCTCCGTAAAATTGTCTCAACTGCAACTCAGTCTTTCCGATGTTGGCAAAAAGATCGAAATCGCTAAACAAAGCCTTAATATCCTGATGGGACGTGAAAATGATACTGCGCTGGCCATCAGATACGAAGATGCAATAGAATTAAACGCCATAGCAGATGGTGGCTACAACGATTATATAAACATTGCTTTTAACAAATCTCCTGAATACAAGATAGTCAATAGTGATATCAAATGGAGCGAACTCAACGTAAAGCAAGTGAAAGCTACCCTATTGCCCAAAGTGGCCCTATACTCCAGTTACAATTATACTTACCCGCAGATTTCCTTCTATCCGTATTCGAATGACTTGTGGGGATTTGGTCAGACAGGCATTAAAGTACAGTATGCTATTGATCATCTGTACAAAAGCAAACATACCATTGCCCATGCCCGGGTTATCAGCAACCAGGCTAAAGAAAAAGCAGAAATAAAGAAGGATGAAATCTCCCTTCAGGTAAAAGAAGCTTATTTACAGCAACAACAGGCCCTGGAGCGCGTGGAAACAGCAGAACAAAATATCATCAGAACCACTGAAGCCCTTCGTGTCATCAGGAGTAGCTACTTAAATCAGGAATCACTCCTCACCGATCTTTTGGAAGCAGAAAACGCTTTACTGGAAGCAAAATTCAACCTGACAACGGCACAAACAAACGTAAAAGTAACCCATATCAAACTATTGGCAATCGCAGGCATTCTTTAATCAAAATATAATGAACAAAAATAAAACAGATAAAATGGTTGTAAGCCTTACCAAATGGCTGGGAATTACATTATTCACAGGGATGATAATTTGGGTGGCTACCTATTTCTTAAAGGGATATCGCTATGAGCAGACCACTGATGCACAGGTAGATGCTTATCTCTCACCGATTAACGCAAAAGTGGGTGGCTATATCAGCAAAATATATTACAAGGACAATCAGCTGGTTAAAAAAGGCGATACACTTGTAGTTATTGAGCCGGACGAGTATGGACTGAAAAAAGAGGCTGCATCAGCAGAACTCATGAGTGCGCACGCCAAATTACCCATATTGGCTGCCAACGAAGAAACGCAGCTTAAAAGTATGGAGGTTATAAAAGCACAATTGGCAGGGGCTCGGGCTAGATTGAACCAACAGCAAAAAGAATTTAACCGTTATAAAAACCTACTGGCAGATGAATCTGCCACACAACAAAAATTTGATAACATCAGTACTTCTTTATCCATTGCACAGTCAGATTATGATCAGGCCAAAGCATCTTTACAGGTAGCACAATCTAAACTTCATGATTTTAAAGCGCAGTATCATGCTATACAGGCAGAGATAAAAATAAAAGAAACACTTCTTCAAAGACAGGAGCTTGACATTCGATATACAGTTGTCACTGCACCTTTTGATGGACAAATTGGTAAAAAAACCATTCAGGAAGGTCAACTGATACAACCCGGGCAAACATTGGCTTTTTTGCTAAACAAAGCTGAGGAAAAATGGGTAGTTGCAAATTTTAGAGAAACACAGATCAGCAACTTCAAAACCGGGCAAGCGGTAGCCATTGAGGTTGATGCTTTTCCAAATGAAAAATTCAGTGGTATCATCGAATCACTTTCGCCAACCACTGGTTCACGTTATTCCCTACTTCCACCAGATAATGCTACCGGTAATTTTGTCAAAATCATCCAGCGTATCCCTGTACGGATTAAACTGACTGATGCGTCTGAAAAATCAGCAAAACTCTCTGCCGGAATGAATGCCAGTGTTTACGTTTTAAAAGACTGATGATGCAAGCACACAAAATATCAATTTTCAAATCGCGGGTGTCAGAATGGGTGGCAAGAGCCGTCATATTTGCCATTCTGATGACCTGTCTGTTTAGCTTCGCTTTTTATGGCAGTCCGGTTGCAGCAATGGGTTTTTATGGGATACAGCCTACCGATGTGCAATATGGCATGGTTGTGATTTATGGTTCTACCGTTGCTTTCCTGGCACTTGATTTTCGGATCGTAAAATATGTTGCACCAAGGAAATATTTACTGATCGCCCTTGCCGTAAATGCAATATGTGCTGTGATCTGTTTTCATTTCAAAGACTGGACATTGTTTGTGGTTTGCCAGTTTTTTCAGGGAATTACCTGTGCATTGATGTCAGGGATTGTTTTACAGCTTATTTTCCCAAGATTACCTTCTGTACGCGCCCGTGTAATTGCTTTTAGCCTGCTGTATGGCAGCATACAGATTGCCGTTCCCTTTTATTCTGTTTTTACCAGCGTGGTCATTTATTTTTTTGATTTTAACTGGCTATTCTACGGATTGATGACCCTAATCCTCATGCTAACAATTACGGTATTGCTCACCATGAACAGTGAAGCGCGGTTTAGCAAAAAGATTCCGCTTTATCAGGTAGATTGGCCAGGTTATCTGTTTTATGTATCCTTTATCTTAATCATGGGATACATCCTGGTATACGGGCGACAATTAGGATGGTACGGCAGTTCGTTAATCACCACGCTCAGTGTAGCTGATCTTCTTATTCTTTCAGTTTTCATCATCAGGGCGTTGAAGCTTAAACGGCCATTAATCAACTTACAGATTTTCAAAGCAAAGAATTTTGTAACCGGGCTGGTACTACTTTTTACATTTTATATTTTTAAAGGAAGCACCGGACTTGCCTACGGCTACCTTGAAGTAATTTTAGGAAATGACCCACTGAGCACCATTCCTATCTGGACGGCTGTAATTTTAGGGACCGTACTGAGTATGTTCGTTACTTCAAGGTTTATCCTGATGGGTTACAACTTAATCAGGATAATCATTGTTGGCTTTGGCATAATGGCAATTTATTATGCTTATATGATATTATTTGTTTCTGTTCAGGGCGAAACCATTGATTTTATCCTACCTATGTTTATTTATGGTGTAGCAACCGGAGTATTATTTGTTCCTATTGTTTCATTCACCGCTTCATCAGCACCTCCCAAAATTGCCGTTAATGCATCACTTGTAGGCATATTGGCCAGGTTTACAGGGTTTACAGCCAGTCTGGCACTGAATAACGAACTTCAATTATTTGCAAAATCAGGAGTTCGGGAAAAAATCCGGGAAACACTCACAGAAACCAATCCGCAATGGCCAGCTACCCTGCTCAATATTCAAAATCAATATCTCTATGCAGGTAGCGATATCTATACTTCAAAAGCATTATCTACAGGCTATTTTAATCAAATGCTAGGCCGTCAAATATTGGCTCGTGCCACCAGAGATTATTATGATCTGATGCTTACGGGTGTGTTTTTCGTAATTATTATTTTACTCTTGTTACCTCAAATTCGAGATGTTATTTTGAAATTAAAAAAAGGTAATACACCTTATTAAAATCATGTTATTGAAGGCATTTAAAGCTTCTTCCGGATAAATTTTATATTGAAAAACTAAGCAATAAGCACTACAGCACAAATAGCTTTTATCTTAATTAGAAACATTTACGAGGGGTAATCATGAATAAAATCAGCATTAGGTGCATTTTACTTTGAGGCGGACCATAATTTTTCGACTTCACATGATTTAAAAGTCGCAAAGATTCATACAATGCCCCTTTCTTTGCAATGCCAGGCCAGCAAAAATGTCGACGGAATATTCAATTTCTCCCGAAGGGCTTTAAGTTTTTTCTCAATATGGCTTAGGCTCGAGGAAGACATTCCCTTTTTTTTGAAATAGGCTGCTATCGATTTTTGCTTTACCCCTTCGGTGGTAAGTTTTAAAATAAGTTTTTCTTCTCCGGTCAGTTCAGCTAAAATTTCATCACCTGGATAGCGGCGAAGATTGGCTGAGCAATATTTCTGACCATCGTTAACGGCTTTTATTGCTGTTTTAAAAGCATTAACTGCGCCAAAAGATTTATGCACATAGGCATCAATCTGGTACGCTTTAAAAAGCCGGTCGGCAATGTTTTTACGGTCATCTGCCGAAAAAACCATCACTTTGATTGCCGGCTGTATTTCCTTAACCGCCTGGATCAATTCCCAGCCGGAAGAAATTTCCCTTTTTTCAATATCTCCTTTAAAAGATAAATCCGCAATAAGCAACTGATAGGGATTAGCTTCGCTGATGGCCTTTTTTACCCGGCTATAGGCATAATCGCAGTTCACTACATAATCGCGGTTATCCTGTACAATGCCCAGGTCTTCCAATGCCATTCTCAGTGCGATATTCATAAATTCTTCGTCTTCTGCAATCAGTACTTTTTTAAACATATATCACTATCATAAATTATTTAAGCTTATTGAGGTTCTCAGCTCAAAATTAATCAGGATCAAACATGATAAATTACGGTTTCCCTTTCAGCTATTCTGGATCAAAAATTCTGCATCAAAACGGCCAACTAAAATCTAAAATCATGGTTGGGATCAAAAAAAATGTCTATTTTAAAAACGGGTGAAAATTCGGATGATTATTAATCCAAAAAAGTCAATTACTTTCTATTTCCATCACGTTCTTTAGACACCCATCCACATACACCTGCGGAATTTTCTCTTGTTCCAACCTGTTTTTTTCTAAGGTCTTGAGATGCAGGAAAAGCTCATTCTCCTCTTTGGTCAACAGGCTTAGATTTTGAGATTGATTTTTGGCGCCGCTTACGGCGTAGTTTTGAAAAGTTTCAAAAGTCGTCCGGTCCATCATGACGCTTTGGGCATGCGGATGATACGAGCGTAGCTGATGCAGGATCTGAAAGCCATGTTCATCAATATCGCCCCAGTACATGATTTTTTTGTCTGATAGCCAGAGCGCATTTTTCAGATAAGCAATATTAAAGCCGCCGCCGCTCCATATGGCAACGGTGGATTCTAATAGCGGTAAGGTTAAAAAATTCATTTTATTTTCGGCAATCAGGATATTTTCCACCGTAAGTTCAAGGGCTTCGAAATCGGATAGTGGAATGCTGATGTCCCTGAATTTGAAATCGGGCAGTACGTTATCATCCAAGAAGCGGAGCCTGATTAATGACTCATCGTACCTCAGAAAGAAACGCTCGACAAAACGTTTTTGTTGGGCTGAACGCACATGATCCGGAATTAAGAAATCAAGTAAGGATTGAATCAACGCATTGTTTTCTTCAATAAATTTGGTATGGATCTCGATGGGGAGCTGACGCAGGTAAAGATTGGGTCGCGGGGTCTCTATAAAATATCGGCAAACCTTCAGCACATCATTCCAGCTGATTTCTCCTTTTGTTAACCATAAGCAATTGTTCAAGGTCCAGTCTTTCAATTCCGGAATAGTATCGATAATGGTGTTATAATTGGCTATAAATAGTCGCCATTCCTTTGCACAGCCGATAACATAGAGATAATCATCAATCGTTTCAAAAACTACGCTATCCGGCAAATCATGGCTGCCTGTCCGCCTGAAATTCCTACCGGCGGTTTGCACTAGGTAGCCTTTACCGGTTTGATTTTTCGAATGGCGGTATAATTCTTCTATTTCCTTTTGCAGGACTTCAAACCGTTCGGTAATGTGACCCGATTTTACTTTTCCGATACGGTCTATTATCTTCGGGAAAAAGGGTTCTTCCATAATATGGCTTTGCAACAAGGGCTTCCACCATTTCAACGCCTGTTTTTTAATTTCTGCCGGACTGATCATATTTCGGGTGTGTTATTGAAAATTCCGTTATGTTTATCGCGTTCGCTTTCATATTCTTCTTTGGTGAAATTACTTACCTGCGAGTTGTTGCCTTCCCGGTTGCTCACAAAGTGAAAGGAGTTGACATGGCCCTCTATCACATGGATTTTTTGTAACGGGGTTACGATCAGCAGTTGGAGATTCAACTTTTTAAACAACTCCAGTCCGTAACGGGTACTTTCGTCGCTGCCTCTGCCGAAGGCTTCATCAATCACCACAAAACGGAAACTTTTGCTTTTTCGCTCTCCGAACTGCAACCCAAACTGATAGGCCAAAGCACTGGCCAGGATGGTGTAGGCCAGTTTCTCCTTCTGTCCGCCGCTTTTTCCGCCTGAACCTTCATAAAATTCTTTTTCCGTACCATCGGAGCGGTAACGTTCGCTGGCGTTGAACTCGAACCACTGGCGCACATCCGTAACGGTTGAAGTCCAGTCACGGTCTGCATTTTCCATGCTGGCAAAGCGGTCCAAGATCCTTTTTACCTGTTCGTATTTTTCCTCGGTGTATAAATCATTATGGCTGCTGAAAGAATGGATATAACATTTTTTCAATTCTTCCCTGAAAAGCCGTACTTCTTTATTCGGAGTGGCATCCATTAAAATCGTAATGTAAGTATCCTGCACCGCGTTATACACAATTTCCGAAAGGTTTTCGTTAATGATCCGGATTTTATGTTTGATGTCTTTTTCGTGTTTCTGCAATTGGCTGTCGAACACGGCAATGCTGTTGATCACGTTTTTATTCAGTTCCTCCTTGAAGCGTTCTTCGTGTCGTTTCAGATCTTCAGATTCCAGTTGCCTGAACTTTTTAATGTATTCGGCACGGGCATCGATGCTATCAGTAACTTCACTGTATTCGGCCCGGGAATGTTCTTTAATTTCCCGCATCTTTTTCTCAATGTGGGTACGGTGACCCGCCTGACGTCCGCGAAGCCTTTTCAATTCACCATTTTCACCTTGAAATTGTTTGCGGAATTCTTCCTGCCTATTTTCTATGCCCCTGAGGTTGATTTTTACGCCACTCAGTTTTTCGTCAATCAGCGGATACCACTTTTCTTTCAGGTGAAGTGCTAATTGTTCTTTTTGGCGCAATGCATGTTCCTGCTGATCTCGATAACCCTGAATCTTTGTTTTGAAACCGCCAATGTCTTCCGTGAGTTGGTTTTGTCTGGACTTTCCATCCGAAATCTGCTGATCCACCTCACTTTTGTTGCGTTGCAGCTGGGCAAGCTTATTATTGTTATTCAGCAATTGATTGCGCTCCTGTTCCAGTTCATAGATTTTGGAGACATGGTACTGCCAGTTAATGCGGGAAAAATCTTTTACGTAAAGCAAAAGCCCCAGCAGTTGCTTCTGTTCGCTGTTTTTTTGTCCTTTCTCTTCAATATCCTTTAGCCTGGCTTTTAATTCATGAATAGTCCGTTCGAGCTTATCGACCGAACTTTCCAGTACTTTTATTTTTTCGGCATTGCTCCAGCCCAATACATAATTTCGTCGGTCATCAATGCGTTTGCGGTCGTCTTTGGTATGGCGGATGCGGCCGCTCTTAATCAGCCCTTGCCGGGTGATACCGAAAGGAACATGTTGTAAACCATCCACATCGGTGCAAATATAATCGCCAAAGCTGCGTTGCAGGTAACTTTCCAGCCAATCGTAAAAGGGCGTTTCAGGTTTAATGTCTATTTTGTATGTTATGCTGTCTTCATCCAATTCTTTAAGGATTCGGGTACTGCCATTCAAGTCCGCTTCCAAATAGGTCAGTTTGATGCCCCTTCCATCGGCACCTTTTAACGGATTACTATTGACGTAATGGCTTACACTCCGGTAATGCTTTCCGGGAACGAGTAAGCTGATGCCAGCATCGCGGAGGAGCTTTTCGATAGCGCCCTCCCATTCGGTTTCCTGTTCGTTCACTTTCAGCAATTCCCCCGCGAAAGGCAAATCTTCCTCGTCAATCCTCAAATCAGCACAGAGTTGCGAACGGAAGGCCACCAGCCAGGCCGGGATCTGTGTTTTACGTTCTTTGAGCGATTGCAGTTCTTTTCGTTCCAGATGAAATTCCGCATCCTGTTTGCGTAGCTCAGTTACCTGGTTGTCCCGCTGCTCTCTTAATTCTTCTTCTAAACGGCCGCAGTTTTCAATCAATTCATTGGCCCAACTAATGTTGTTCTGAAAGTCTTTTTCGTGCTTTATGCTTGCCAACCCGGTCTGTAAAGCGAGACGAACATAATCATCAAATTCTTTTTGCTTGGTTTCTTTGTCCTGCTCATGCCGCCTGATCTCTGTGGCAATCTGTTCAATTCGTGTTCCGCCATTATTGGCGATGTCCTGTATAATCGTTTGCCGGCGTTCTTCCCAGGCTTCCAGCTCCTGTGTAATGGTGCGTTGCTGTTGTTCTGCTTTTGCGAGTTCGTAGCGGGTTTCATCGATCGCCTGTTCCAACAGTTCCCATTTCTTTTCCGCAAACCATACCGGCATGACTTCCAGCATGGCCTCTATGTCTTCAATTTCCCGGCTAACCTTGTCGTAATTTTCACTGGCTTCGGCCAATGGTTTCAGGATTTGATATTGTTCGCGGGTGTTTACTACAGCGGCGTGGGCTTTGTTAAGGTCGTCGAAGCGTTTGAGCAGGGCATCAATCTGTTCTTTGACATCGGTTTTTTCCAGCATCTGTTCACGGACGAAATCGGTCAGGCTGCAGACGGATTTCATGGAAACGGTCTGGTAAAACAAGTCGATGGCTTTATCGCTGTTCATTCCGAAAAGGCTTCGGAAATGCTCGCTGTATTGGGAAAAATTATCGTTGAACAATTGTACGCCCGGTGTGTTTCGGAGATTCTTCCGCAGCTCATTGATATCGCCGAAATGCTGAAAATGTTCCTTTATGGTTAAAGGCATGGTGCTGATGATAAGCAGCTTCTCTACTTTTCCCTCTTTGCCGATCCAGAAAAACTGGGCCAGGCAAATGTGTTCGTTATAACCCTGGTTGTAAAAATTCCCGATAATAACGGTATAGGTATGATCATCTGGTCGTAAATAAACCTTTTTCGCCGTTTTGGTGATTTCTTCCTTTTCTTTTTTAAATTCTCCTCTTACGTAACTCAGCAGGTTGCGTTCTTTTCCTTCCGCTCCGGCTGCTTTATTGAAGATGATTTTATGGTGCGGGACGAGCAGGCAGGTCAGAGCATCCACGAGGGTGGATTTCCCTGAACCGATATCGCCGGTTAACAGCGCATTTTGTCCGTTGGGCTGAATCTGCCAGCGCACCTGGTTAAAGGTTCCCCAGTTAAGCACTTCGAGGTATTGCAGGCGGTAGCCGGACAGGCTGAAGTCTTCCGGATGGGTATCAAATAATTCTTCCATAACGGTGCTTATTGTTTAGCTTGATTTTCCCTATCCAGTTCCAGGCGTACCTGATCGGCTTCTATCAGTTGTTTCAGTTCCTCTTCATCCGGCAGGTAAAGTCGGTATTTGCTGGCAAAAAGTTTCTCATTTTCTGCCAATACCGAATATTTAACGATGGTTTCATCTTTTTCGGTGCAAAGGATGATGCCAACGGTAGGGTTATCGTCGGCTCCTTTTTTCAGGTCGTTGTACATGCGCACATACATATCCATCTGGCCGATGGCTTCATGAGATAATTTATTGGTTTTCAAATCAATCAGTACAAAACACTTCAGGTAGTAATTGTAAAAAACAAGATCAATGAAAAAATCTGAAGTGTCGGTTACGATATGCTGCTGTCTGGCCACAAAGGCGAAACCTTTACCTAATTCCATCAGAAACTTTTGCAGATGTGTGATCAGTGCGGTTTCAATCTGCAGTTCATTTTGTTTAGGATCGGTTGGCAAACCTAAAAATTCAAAAATATAAGGGTCTTTGATAAAATGATCTGCCTTTTGCGGTTCCTTTGCCGGTTTATCGGATGTTTTTAATAAGCGCCCTAAATACTGACTGTCAATATTGCGTTGGAGTGTCCGGGTATTCCAATTACCTTCAATGGCATAGTCGACATATTGCAGCCTGATTTTTTGATTTTCAACCCTGCTGATTATCCTGTAATGTGTCCAGCTCAATTCGGTACGCACTGCGTTCCAAATTTGGAACGCCTGGAAAAACGCCCTCATATTGTTTAGATTACGTTCATTGAAGCCTTTGCCGAATGCAATTGTTAATTGTTCAGCCAGCTTCTTCAGTACGTTTCTTCCATAGGCCGCTCTGCTTTCTCCCTGTTGTTCATCTTCAACAATTAATTGGCCGATCTCCCAATACATTTTAAGCAAAATGGTATTGGTACTGCGGTAGGTTGCTGTTCTGGCCGCCTCTATAATTTGGGCAACAGCGTGGAACAAGGGCGGGTTATGGGCTTGTATATTGGCTTTCATCTTTTTCAAAATTAATCGTTGGTGTTTTTTTCAGCGGCATAATTCCGGAACTTCTGTAAGGTTTCATCGATCACATCAGCATTTACAAAACCTTTGATGATCCGGTGTATTTCATAGTTTTTTTCCTGGTCTTCCAGCTTTCTCAGGAAACCAATGTCGACCACTTTATTAATAGCGGTATTGATTTTCTCCTGTTGTTTGGCTTCGTCGTTAGCGTTGGGTAAAAATACCTTTACACGGTTAATAATCTCCTGTTCGCTGATGATGGAACGAACGGAGCCGCCCTGTGCATCATGCTCCAGTAAGAATTTTCTCAACACGATACAGACCAGAGAGGTCATAAAATTGAGCGATCGTTTATCGGCCATTCTCGGCAAAGGTTTTTCATCGTCTTCCCATTCTTTCTGGCGGAGAAAAGCGTAACCTTCGCTCTTATCCAGGAAGAGTTCCAGTCCGATCGGGATAAAATATTTTTTCACATCGGCTTCGTATTGCAGCAGGTTTTCCCAGGTTTCTTTCTGGTGGCTGTAAACGATGCCTTTCAATAAGGCAATGAGGCTGGTGGAGTAGCGGTATTCCATGTTTATCGGTTAAAGATGATGACCGGGGTTTGCATGCGATAGGTTTTTCCGGTGCTTTGGTTTTCGATGATGTGGTATTCAGATTGTTCACGGTTAACGATATGTTTTTCTTCGTTGGTGGCGATCTGCATGTAGCCTAATATTTCGGCAACGCCTTTGGTAGGCTTATACTGATGGAGCAGTTCGGAAAGTGTTAACTGCGTACGGTTTTTCAGCAGGGTTTTTACGTTGTTGCGAAGGAGTTCTATGTCGACATAAAACTGTTCAAACAGCAGGTCGGTATCCGCCGAGGCCACCCCGTCAGCAACTTCCGTGGCTGCAAAAGCCACTTTCACCGGCGGGGTAAAAAGCGGCCGGTCCATGGTAAAGGAAGGTTTGAAAACGTCATCGATCTCCATCCACACGGCTTGCTGATCAAGCGATTCGTTATGTTCAAGCAGCAGGCTTTCAATCTGTTCGATACTTTGCAGGATGTGCCGGCTTTCGGAAAGGTTCTTTTGCTCTACAAATTTCCGAAGCTGCTCAATCAGTCCGTCGTTGCTCCGGTTTACCTTGTCTCCGGCATCCACCAGGTTGGTTTTGATCCTATCTACGGTTTGTTCTTTTTTGATTTCGGCAATCGCGGGGATGGCGTTGATCTTATCCAGCAACTCTTCGAGCTCTTCCTGCATCTGCTCGCTCATCAGAAACTCCCAGAACGCTTTAAAACTTTTACCCTGATCGGTGTTCCACAAAAAATCCTGCTGCTGGAAATCATTGTCGAGCAGATCGGCTTTGGCCAGGCTGCTTTTGATGATGGTCTGGCGGGTCTGGGTATCAAGTTCCCTGAAATTTTCTTCTACCTGCCGGAAATCCGACAGCAAACGCTTGGCGGTTTCTTCGGCCAGAAAGTAGTTTTCCTTGAGCTGGGTATCAGAAGGTTGCTCGAAATTTCCCAGGCGGATCTGTTCGATTTCGTCATCGATCTTCTGGCGCTCTTCCTGCAGCTGCTGGATGCGCTCGTAAGGTCCGGAGGTAGTGTTCACGATCTGCTGGAGCAAACGAAAAAACTGGATGAGGCGGCTGTGGGTGCCTACAAATTGTTGTTTGTTCAGGTCTTCGAGCCATTTGAGTGCATTTTCCGTCGCCAGCGAAAGTTCGTACACAGGTTCGTCGGCCCTTTCGTAATAGCGGCGCAGATATCCTTGCTCGGCCCATTTCTGCAAATAATCTACGGGTGCTTTCAGGTAATCTTCAATGCCTTGCCTTTGGAGGGAAAAGAGGTAATCGCACAAAATGCTCTGCAATTCGGTTTGCAGGTATGAAATCCGGTCCTGCAATTTAAACATCAGGTAAAAACTCACCAGCAACGGGAAGTGTGCTGCCCGCAAGCGCTGAGTGAGTTTTACGAGCGGGATTTGCAAGGCACCGCTTTTCTGATGATGAACTAAGCCTTATTGCCGTTCTGCAACAGTACTGTTGGCTTTGGTCAGTTCTTCATCAACCGCCATTTCCGCCATATCCAGTACGCCAGGCCAAGCACTAACAATGCGCCTGTGCCAATCAGGCCCGGAGGCGGCTTCCAGCTCTTATCAACCTGTTGCAGCTTTGTTTTTAAGTTGGTGCTGCCTGAATTAACATTCCGGACCTGAAGCTGACGTCCTTTTTGCTGTTGCCCCTGCAGCATGCGCCTGTGGCTGGCCTTTCCTTTAAACACCAAATTTTCAGCCATCCCCTCAAAACCTTTTTCCGCACTGTAGAAAAATTTCCCCAATGGGGCAATTTGCACCACATATTCGCTGTTGCTGGTATCAAGCAAAAGGGTATTGGTTTTTGCCCAGCTTTGCTCACTGCTGCTTTCCCGGCTGTTATGTTTTACCTCAAGATCCTGTTCATGCAACACTTTTTTGCTTTTTAGTGTTGCACATGCCGAAAGCAAGAGCGTACAGGCCGCCAGGTATTTGATCAATTCAGTTTTCATCTTCCACTCCTTTCCTTTTCGCCCAGTCGGCAAAGTATTTAACGGCTTTTAAATGCCTGCGTTTACGGTACACCCCATCTCCTTCCCTGCTTCCTGCCGGGTTGGTATTGCCTTCAATGGTAACCATCCAGTCACCGGCCTGCCGTTCAACCAGGCCACAATGTGCAATGCGTTTTAGGTGGCTAAAGTAAATGCCAAACACTACCGCAGGCATGATCTCTTTGGTGCGCTTGCTTAGCGGAAATAAGGCAGGGCTCCAGGCGGTGCGCGGTACCGGGTAACCGGCCTGGCCAAAAACCCAGCTCACAAAGGCTGCACACCAGGCATTGCCCTCCGGTACATTTACATAACTGAGGTATCCGGCAACCCGCGGTCCATCATTTTTGCCCGAACGTTCGCGCACGCCCAGTTCCTTTTCAGCAACCTGCAACAGCCTTTTCCTATCGGCAAGCGCGGGGTCTTGCCGCAGGTTTATACTATCGCCGCCAGGCAGGCTATCGCTGCCAGCAAGAGCAAGGCAAACGATGCCCAGAAAAAACTTAACTGTTGCCATGAGGTTAACTGTTTAAATAGTGAAACCATATCTGTTAATTTATACAGGCCCAGGCTTTGCCAAAAGCGTTGCAACAGCCACCACGATAGCTGCAACAGGGCTGCATAACAGAGCAGGGCCAGCAAGATCAGCTGCCATATGCCTGCATCAAGCAGGGCCGCGGTAGGCTCAACGGTTCTTAACACGTTTGGGAGGGTATGCCAGCCCAGCACCAGTATTACGGCCAGCATCAGTTTTTCGAGGATCTGCTTTTTCGGCAACAGCGCCGTTAAAGCCAATTTTAATGTTTTCATATCTTTTTAGTTTAATAGCCCAAACCTGGCATGGCTGGGTTTGGGCTGGTTCATATTAATTAAGGAATGGTATAGGTACCCAGGTATTGGCTGTTTGCAACCGCAGTGGCATCGCGGTTTACCGCAAAGGCCCAGGCGTGGAAAACATCGCCGCTAAAGTTTGTACCGATTACCGCCGTGTAGGTCAGCGCAGCGCGCTGGGCTTCCTCGTACACCATATACATGTTTTTGGTAGCATTAAACAGCACAACCGTCAGCACATCATCGGCAAAGGCATTATAGCGGTTTATAATGCTCTGCCAGTTCAACAGCAGATCTGACCCCTGCAGGCTTCCGTTCAGGCCGTGCATTACCGAAAGCGAACCCTTGCTCAGCACCACCTTCGAAAAATCGATCGCAAAATCAGGGTAGTCGCCGGTAACGGCCTGGTTTAAGAAAATTTTTACCGCGGCATTGTAACCGGTAATCTTGTTCAGCTGTTTATCCTTAAAGCCGATATTTAAAATATCCTTGATGGGGCTCAGGTACTGGGCCGCAAGGGCAAACCTGGTGCGCTGCGCCAATTGAGGTTCGGTACTGGCTTTACTGCTTTTTTTAGGGAGTCCCCTCAGGTAATCTACACTGCGCCAGCTGCTGCCGATTACACTGCCTACCTTGCCCGAGAATGCGCCGTTGGCGCCTTTTGAATACGTTGCCATAATTTTTGTTTTTTAAGTGAAAAAAATGTTTAATTCATCGGATTTCTGCTATACCGGTATGTTCAAATCCATGATCAAACCTAGGCGCTTTGAACTAATGGCACCTCATTTTGGACTCAAATGAGCTAAATTGAGCTGATTATGGGCCATAATGAGCTAAAATGAGCCATGCTAATGCCGGCCATCCAGGCAAAGGAGCAACCGAAAACAACCTGCCTGCCCCCGGGCAGCATGGCCAGAAACCCCGTAAATGTTTACCCCGGAAAAACCCATTGTTTACCTTTTAGGTAAGCAATGGGTAACCAATAGGTAAGCAAAAGGTAACCAACAGGTAAGCAAAGGGTAAACAACAGGTAAGCAAAGGGTAAGCCAGGGGTAAGCCTGGTACCAGCAAAGGGTAAACAACAGGTAATAAAGGGGTAATTGGCCTATACCGGAATAAGTTTACAGTAAAAAGTCTTATTACTGATTTGTGTTTACTATCGAATTTGTTTTTACTGTATTGGGTTTACCATGTAATGTTTTCTTTCTGATACAGTAAAAATCAGATACGGCCTTTCCGCTGGCTCTCCAGGTAGGCAGCCAGCAGGTCTTTCAGGTAAAAACGATCGCCGCCGGGCAGTTTGATGGGCTTTAAGGTGCCATCTTTCACTTTACGTTTGTAGGTACTTTCGCTGATGTTGAGGTAATCTTTTACCTGCTGCCGGGTGAGCTGCGTTTCAGGGTCGCCGAAGAGATCGATAAAGGTAAATTTTAACTGTTCTTTGTTCAGTACGAGGTATATGTTGTACAAGATCTGTACTAGTGCATCAAGGTTATTCATAGGGCCTAGAGTTTAAAAACAAAAACATATTGCAGCATGCTGCAACCATATCTGGAAAATGTTCCTGTGCCGTTATCAGGGCGGCTAACCGATGGTGCCGGAGCGACTAAAATTGGTTAGAAAATTTGGGTCTATCTTAAAATTTTAGCGTCAAACAGCGCCAAAAGCTGTTCAACATTCCCAATAATATGGAGGTTAATTAATCGGTATGTAGATGATCATGAATGTACAGGGCACACAATGGCCAAAGCAATGGGTCTCCACGGCTGGGGCACACCAGCCGCGGGTTAAACAGGCTACAGGCCAGCCCATGAGGGAAGGTTTGCCGTGCATGTACAAGCGCTCCATGCACCGGGGTAAATACAAAAATGATTAGGGATGAAAAAGCAAACAGGTAAGGTTTTTCCATCTTCTGTAAACTTAATCAGTAAATAAATTAGTATTATGGTTACATCTTATACCCTGTATAACGGCAATTTATCTCAAATCGTATATCAATTAGCATGTGCTACCCTAACCAGCAGCTTTAAATGGCCCCAGCATAGTAAGGTTGAAAACCTCCGCTCGGACAATAAAACCGCCTGTGCGGTAAGATAAAACAATTTAGCTGAACCCTTTTTATGTGCTTCGAAATGGCCTGTCAGGGCATGGATATTGCGTAAAAAAAATTTCAATCAGGCTCACCCGGCAGGCAAAACAGGCATTTTTTTCGCAGATATTACGCCACTCAAGTTCCTGATCTACCCGTCCCGTGTTAAGAAGTTACTCTTATTAATTTTTGAAAACTACTCTTCACGTAGGTACCTACGGTTGATGATATACCAAAAACTTAAAAAGATCGGTTAAAATGCCGGGCCATGGGATAAAATATAGTGATAAGCCCAAATATGGGCCGGGTTGCCCGGGGTTGCCAGCCCGGCAACTTGACAGGAGACCAAAAAGCTTTTTTCTTTAGGTAAAAAAAAAGATCATGGAAGAAAACGGCTATTTAAAAACCATCCGGAATTACATCAGCCCATCTTTTGGGTTAAGCTGTTATTTAAACCTCCTGCTCAAAGAACGTACATTCAAAAAGAAAGAAACCCTAAAGCTTTCTGATGAATATTGTGCGGTATTGCTTTTTATCAGCAGCGGTACGTTAAGGTTATATACCATTGATGCAGAAGAAGAAACAACCCTCCTGTTCTGGCATCAGCACCAGTTTATTGTCCCCATGGCCACTTTGGGTAATTACACCGAAGGCGAGCTGTTTATCGAATTCCTTGACGATGCTACACTGACCGGTTACAGTGATAAACACACCGCCAACCTTTATAAACTATTTCCCGAATACCGCGTACTGGTTAACAAACTTTACCAGCACCAGCTTGCAGCATTACTGCTGCATACCACAGCGCTTTCCCGGCTAAATGCTAATGCCCGTTTCAACCAATTGATGCACACCAGGCCGGAACTGTTTAACCTTTGCGCCCTTAAAACCATCGCCAGTTATCTGGGCATCCATCCCAAAGTTTTAAGCCGGCTGAGGTCAAAAGCGGTAAAAAAGTAACATCCGCTACCTGTATTCCATTGTTTGTAAGCCTTTTGGCAACTTAAATGGCCTTCACCTGGCCTGTTCTGCACCGAACTTTATACCAGTAATTTAAACTGTATAAGGTAAACCGCTTAAAATGATCAGGCCATGCAATTAAATCTAAGTAAAAGTTTTTATCAGCTCGGCTGCCTCTTACTCATTATTTTATGGGCTACTACTGCGGCCAGTAAACTTGGTAATCTAAACCAATTCAAAACCGAACTGGCCAAACAGGTTTTTTCTGAACGCTTTACTGCCTGGTTACTTATTGCCGTACCCGCTTCAGAAATGATTGCCGCTACCCTTTTGGCCTTTAGCAAAACCAGGTTATATGGCCTTATTGCCTCACTCCTGTTAATTACGGCTTTTACCCTATACATCGCAATGGTGCTGGCAGGCTATTTCAACAAGGTGCCCTGTAGTTGCGGCGGTGTTTTAAAATGGCTCGGCTGGAAAGCACACCTGGTATTTAACCTGGTGTTTACCGCAATAACACTCACTACCCTAATTATTCACCTAAAGCGGGAGGTTCGTGACAAAGAGTAAGCAGCATAACCGGATACCGGTCCTATCCAATACAGCAACAATCAACCGATCGCCAGACCACCGAAACAGATCAATTTCATTTATCCTCCTAAACGGAGATCATTTAAAAACTAAATACCATGTTAAACAAATTAAACCTTGGCCTTGTAGCCCTCGTATTGGGGTTCGGCCTAACCATCACCACCAGTGCATTTAAATCAGCCAAAGCAGATATCCAGTGGAATTTTGTTGGCACACAGCTATCTGACGCTACAGATGGCCATAAATACTCTACCACCATGAGCCCGCCTACCAGCTGTAACTCTGGTACTGCAGCACCTTGTTACCTGATTACGCCTGAATCGGTTGATACGCAGGAAAAGCTGACCCAGTACATCGAAGATACCTACGGCAGCAATGCGGCCAATGTAAGGGATAATGCTCCTGCCCAACGCGCACTTTAAGTAAATAAGGGCCTGGTTAAATTAACCGGGCCCTTTGTTTTACCGCTCGTTCTGGGGCATACCGGTTAGGGCAATAATATCTTCAGGCAGCGGCAGCGCATACCTTTTATCATTAGGCGTTAAGGTGTAAACCGTTCCTGCTATGTTGCGCTTTAGCACAATATTTCCACCCTCTGCATTTAAACGTTTAACATCCATCCACCGCAGCCCCCGCATCACCAGTTCTTTCCGCCTTTCTATAAGCACCATGTTCAGTGCGGTAGCTTTGTCGCTGGCCACCAATGGCACAAATGTTCCGGTTTTAAACCTGGCCACCAAAAGTTTGTTCAGCGTTTGCATACCCAGGTCTGTTTTTCCGTTCCTCACCTGGCACTCGGCAAGGGTAAGGTACATTTCATCAGTAGCCAGGCCAAAGAAAAGTGCGGGCTGGAAATAGGTGCCTTTAAAATAAGAAGCGCCACCGCCCTCAAAATAGAATACCTGCTTTCTTAAATCATTAGACTGGTAGGCCTGTAAAAGCTCAGGCAGCATCTTCGCCCTGGTGTTGGTTAATATGGTTGGCGGTGGCGAAAACGTGCTAAAAAGCACTTCAGGGTTAAAAAGTGCCACCGGATAGGGTGCTGCTGCATTAAGGTTATTGTAATTTAAAAGCGCAGCATTGATGCGCAGGCAGGAATCAGCATAATTTTCGGCCGCCTGGTAATTGCCCATGTATAAAAAGGCACGCGCCAAAAGCCCATAGGCTGCTGCCTTTGATGGCCTTGTGGCACTTAAGGCTTTAACGGGCAAAAGTGGTACCGCAGCTTTCAGATCGGCCAGCACCTTTTGGTAACCTTCCTGTACGGTAGCGCGGGTAGAAGGTCTATTAAAATCGGCATTTGGGCGCAGCGGGATACCGAGGTCTGTTGCTGAAGAAACCTGGTAAGCCTTTGCCCAAAGGCCCAGGCCCTGCAAAAAGCATTTGGCCCGGTATACCAGTGCCTGCCCTTTTATATTGTTATATCTGGCATCCCTGGTTATGCTTGAAGCTTCCAGCCCTTCCAGTACGGCATTACAGGAATAAACGGCTTTGTACAGGTAGGCCCAATCGTTGCTTCCCGGCTCAAAAAGGTTATCCTTTTGCCAGCTGTACATCCTGCGCTCATATTCGCCCGGCAGCGCCGCAAGGTCGGCATCGGTAAGGTAATAATCATCGGACGATATTTCTGCCGATACCAGATCTTTAGCGGTAAGCACCCCGAAATTATCCATCAGGGCCTGAAAATCGGCCAGCGTGGAGGGGATCACCAGGCGCTGATCGGGTTTTTCATCCAACATTTTTTGGCAACCTAAAATTGCATTGGCAAAAACAGCCAGCAACAGCCAAAATCCAAAAATATTTCTTTTTTTCATATCCATCAATTTTAAAGGCCCGCCCTTAAGCCAAAAGCCAGGGTTTGGCCCGGAGGTAAGTTAAAGCTACTGGTTACATATTCAGGGTCGAGGTGGTGTTTGTTTGCCCGGTAAATAATGCCCACATTCGCCAGGTTGGCAAATACATTCAATGTTTTTAAGCAGGTCTTTTTTGCGAGTGTTTTTCCGACCGCATAATCAAGGTTGATGTACTGTATGCGGATATGGTCGCCCTTATCAATCAGCTCTTCAGAAAACCTATAAAAAGATTCCCTGCTGCTTGATAAGGGATAGGGCATTGAGGGCACCTGGGTAAATTGTTCATCGCCCGGGTTTTTCCAACGGTTGCTAAAATCGGCATGGCCACTACCATTGGCAAACAGATTGGTATAATCAATCCCCTTGCGCCTGAAATAATAACCGAACTTAAAGCTCAGCGCTACCGAAAGGGTAACACCTTTAAAGCCAAAATCGTTTACCATGTTGCCGAAATAACGGGGCAGTGCCGAACCGTGAAATGCCAGATCGGTTAGTTTGGTACCACTGATGATACTGCTGTAGGCCTTGCTTGGCTGGCCGTTTAAAAAGCCCATCGGTTCGCCCGTGGCGCCATCAAGGCCCGCCCAGCGGTACGAGAAAATGGAATACACGGGCAAACCCTCTACCCCCGATACCGTGGCATTGGCCTGCAAAAAATTGCTCCCCTGTACCGAGGGCAGGTAATATCTGGCCACTTTATCTTTATACACCGAAAGGTTAAGCGTGCTGCCCCAGCTAAAGCTGCCCTGCAAAATCAGGCCGTTCAGTTGCAGGTCTAAACCTTTGCCTTTAATTTCGGCCACGTTGCGCAGTACGGTGGTGCCCACCCCCGTGGTATAATCGATGGGGTAAATACCGAACAGATCTGAAGCGTGTTTTTGATAATACTCTACACTGCCCGAGAGCCTGGCTTTGAGCATACTAAAATCGAGCCCCACATTCAGCATCCTTACGCTTTCCCAGCGCAGTTCAGGGTTGGCATACTTATCAAAAATGGCATAAGGCGTTTGGGTATAGAGCGAATTGACCTGGTAACGGATGGTATTTACCCCGCTCATGGATGGATCGGCATTGCCGCTGAAACCCAGGGTAGACCTCAGTTTCAGCTGGTCTACAAATCCCAATTTAAAGAACGGCATCTTCACCATATCCCAGCCCAGGCCTACACTCCATAAAGGTTTCCATTTATCATTGGTGGCTACGCCAAAAAGGTTAGAGGCATCGGCCCTGGCACTTGCCGAGATGGTATAGGCATCTTTAAAAGTATAGGCCAGGTTTACAAACTGCGAAAAATAATTATTGGCTGTTTGGCTCAAACCGTTACCATCGGGAATATAGGCGGCACTTCCGGTAACCGAGTTGGGGAACGTGCGGGTATAATCAACCGCCCCGGTGTTGAGTTTATCGGTATCTACACCGTACATCCGGCCCGATACCCCTGTTGATTGGGCCTTCCTCCACTCTACCCCCACCAAAGCATCTATCCGGTGCGCAGCCCAAACCCGGTTATAATCAAGCTGTGTCCGGTACTGCTCAGATCGCAACCGCCCCTCGTTCCTGTCCATAATGGCACCTATCGGAACAGGGTAAGTTACCGCCCCGCCCGTGCCCACCTGCGCAAAACTGTTAATCAGGTTGCGGGTATAATAACTCCCCAAGCCCTGTAAAACCTCCCGGTTGGTACGCTGCTCTTCGATATTGTATTTAAGCGATGCTTTAAAGCCCAGTGGCAGTTTATAACCGAGGTCGAAACCGGCCATCAGGTCGGTCAGCCGGGTTACATTATCGGTGTACTGATCATCCAGCAGCGGGTAATAAGACCAATCTAACAGCTGCGCCACCGCTGGCGAAGCCAGATAAGCCGCCCTGTAGTTCTTGGTAATGGGCAAAGGGTTTCCATCGGCATCGGCAAAGGCCGCATAGGGGTAAAGTGAAGTGGTACTGGTTATGCCGCCAATGCCCGGCCGCCCTCCTGTCAATTTACCGCCTGTATAACTGAACAGGGTATTTAAATTCAGGTAACGCAGCAGCGTAAAATTATTGCTCAGCCTCAGGTTCTGCCTCGCATTGGCCCCATCCAGGTTATCTACATTGTTGTTGTAACCCGAAGAAATGAGCCAGGCATGTTTTTCACCCCCGCCCGTTAGCGAGAGTGCATATTGCTGGTTTACCCCGGTTTTGTACACATAACGCTCAAAATCGTCATACACATCATGTGCGGCAAAAACTGCCTTTGCCTGTTCCAAATCAGCAGTTGAAAGTTTGCCCGCAGCATTCAAAATCAGCAGTTCTACAAAAGGCGTTAAAGCAGGTTTCTGCGAAGAGTTGATCTGGCTGGTATAATAACCCTTACCAAATAAAAACTGCTCCACATCAAGCGCATCGGCTGATGAAATGCGCTGCTCGTAACGCAGGTTAGGCTTTTGTGCAAAACCGATGCTGCCCGAAAAATTTACCGACAGGGGTGTATTCTTTTTGCCTTTTTTGGTGGTGATCACAATCACCCCGTTCCCGGCACGGGTACCCCAGATAGAAGCAGCCGCGGCATCTTTTAAAACGGTGATGCTTTCTACATCTTCAGGATTGATATTGGCCAGGTCGCCTGCGTAAGGAAAATCATCTACCACAACCAGCGGATCGCGCGGCCCGCGGATGGTACTGGTACCCCGGATGGAAAATTTGCCTGTGGACGAGGTAGCCCGATCAAAGGTGAGCCCGTTACCAATGGCCTCTAACCTATCGAGTATGTTTTTGCCCACCTGCTGGTCTAACCTGGCCTTATCCAGTTTGTCAAAAGATCCGGTAGCCCGCGTCCTATCCAGCAACTGGTAACCCGTGCTTACCGTAACCTCGTTCAGCTGGTTATCGGCAGGCTTTAAACTCACCACAAATGCCCGGGTTAAAGGGATGGTTACCGTAAGGGCATAGGTTTTAAAACCCACCGCGGTGGCCACAAAATGGTAAGTACCGGCAGGCAGCCTGAGCGAAAACATCCCCTTTGCATCGGTGTGGGTTTTAAATGCCAGCCCACCGGCCCCTGTCAGTTCGATGTTTGATGGAAGGGCCGTACTATCGGCGGCACTCAAAATTTTGCCGCTAAAGCTTTCCTGCCCAAAGGCGATGAGCGGGCAAAAGCCGATCAACAAGATTAGTATATATATAGTCCTCATTTTAATGGTTTAGTGGTTTGGTCTGGCTGGTCGCTGATCAGCATTATGGTTATTTTTTGCTTCGCCGGCCGCAGGCGCAGGCCATATGGTAAAAGCCCTGCATTTACTTCCTGCAGGTTGCCTGTTAAAGGCAAACTGCAGGACAGCCGTTGGCTGATTCCCGTTTTGTTGATCACGGGCAGCCTGTTCCAGGCCAGGTTTTCTAAATGATCTACAAGTGCCCCAACCGGAACATTTTTTAAGTTCAAAATCCCTTGCCGGCCAGTGCCCTGATCTAAAATTCTGCCACCACTATTGTTCATAGCAATACGTGCGGTACCGTACCGCTCCAGCACCAGGCAATCGGTTTTTTCAGTTTTAAAAGTGCCTACGTAAGGCGAATAGGTATTCAGGTCGGCCAGCATCATGGGGTATAATTTCCCCGATAAGATTTCCGGTACCACAAATTCATAATTGTAGCTATCGTGTAGAAAAGCGGCCGAATCGGCTCCCAAGTACCGAATCTGTTGATCGGAAAAGCGCTCACCAGCTGCGCGTTGCAGCACCCTGCCAATAGTACTGTACAGGCTAAAAAAACCGGTATTGGTAAAGGCCCGCCCTACCAACAGGCCTGATTTAGCTTTCCTGAACTGCGTACCGCTGGCCAGGCCAGATACCCGCCCTTTGGTTAACAGGCTGTACTTTTGCAAACCATCGGTAGGGAAATCGGCCGAGCTGAACAGCGGCAAAGCCGGATCGATGTTTTTTTTATTAACAAAGCTATTCCCCTCTCCTGCCATGGCCTGCAACAGTTTGGCTTCTTCCAGTTCTTCCTCGCCTGTTATGGCCAGTACTTTACCCTCTTTGCCGATCCATACATAATGGGGTATGGTGCGGTGCGGGAAGGTGTTGTTCAGCAGGGTATCGGCCACAATAGCCACAAAGGCTTCATTATGTTCGCTTTTCCTTTTTTGCAAAAATACAGTTGCTTTGGCTAGCGGTTCGTTATTCACCAGAATGATCTGCAGATCGTTCCGGTATTTTTGTTGCAACAGCTTCATTTTGGGGAAGCTAGCGATGCAGGGCGCACAATAGGTGGCCCAAAAATCGAGCAAGATCAGTTTGCCGCGGTAGCGGTTTAAGGTTACTGATGTATTTTTGCCTTCATCGGGTTTGTCGCCCGAAAAAACAGAATGGCTGCTCTGCCATATGGCTTCAGGAACGGCCCCGCCAACGGCAATCCCGCTGGCCGGCCCGGCTCCCTGTGCTGCAGCCCTATTTGCGGTTAGGGCCGTAAACAGCAATAAAAGCAACAATATTTTTAGCAGGCGCAGGTAATAACTGGGGCATATTTTCCCCAATACCATAGCCAATGTGGTTCGGTTCATAAAATTTTGGTTAGTTGATAGCGCTTAATGCTGACCTTTCGATCAATAAAAAAAAAGCAAATGCAGGGGACTGAATTACTACATCATTAAAAAACCTATTTAAGCCCCCTGCACCGCCAAAACCTATACGGGGTTTTTCGGCTTTAAGGCATACAGCCGATCGAAAGGATAGCAGCTACTGATCTCCATGGCCAACTCCTTCCTGCTCCGTTAAATAATAAGACACCAAAAAATTGAGGTTACAATTAAAACCCCAGGCTTTATTTCCATAAAAAGTACAGAAACAGGTAAAATCATCAGGTACTGGCTTCGCCCCTTGTGGATGCTGCGACACCTGTTCAACCTGGCTTTTCTCCGCCACAACCTGTTGATGACCGCCAGCACTTGCCAGCCAAATGCTCCATACGGCAAAGGGGCTGTACAAAAAAGCCCAGCAGAGGAAAAAAAGTGGCAAATAGCGGTTATTGGTACTCATGGCAAATGGTTGGTGAGGGTAGAATGGATATATTGAAACAGTGCATTCCCTTATTTCATTCGGAAAAAAAGGCAAAAACCAGCCCCTCCGCATGAGAACAGGCGGATACGGACACACCGTATTGCGAATCAGGAAAAAGATGCTTACCTTGGGATTGCGAAAAACCATTGTAGTACCCTTGCCTAAAAACAACGGGGCTGGTACCAAGCTAAATCAACCCGCAAGGATTATGTGCGCTCTCCCACATCAACCCCTGCTTATCCGGTTTTTTTTATACCTGGTAATTTCCAGCAAACACTACGATGGAGAACAGATGACGTTCTTTAACAATAGTTGTAGGGAATACGCTTTTATCACTTCCTCGAAGTGACAAAAGTTGATGGCGGTTAATTGATTCGTTTTCATAAACGGTAGTTTTATGTAAAACGATGCTTACTCAACAAAAGCAGAGGGAAACCAGATTGGAAAAACCAATAGGGCGAAACTCAAGGCTTTCGAGTGAGGTACCGCTAAGAACCACACAAACCGAAGTTTGTGTTCCACAAAAGACTTACATGAGAATCGCCCTATTGAATATAAGATATCACGAAGATAGCAAAACTCAATAGTATTGGCGAACTCACGATCAGCTCATGTGGGAAGTTTAGCGGTTTTCACTCATGAGAGACATCGTTGAAGTAAGGCTAAACCCTACTCTATTTGTCGCTATAAATAACTGATAACAAATATAATATTAAAAAATACAAAAAGCAAATATTTTGTATTAATTAAAAATGAAAGAAGACTTCGTCCTTAAAGAATTTTCTAAAATCTTAAAAAAGTATATGAAGACATTCTCTTTAGAGGCTATCGACATAGCATTTTTAGCAAATTCAAATAAACGAACTATTTTCGCTGTTTTAGATAATCTCGGAAGTTTACAGCTTGAAACGGCTGAAGCTATTTCTAAATCATTTGGCCTTCGATATTACGAATTTGGCAACCCAAAGTACCCAATCCCCTCATTTAATTCTCTTCCGGAAAAAACAAAGCAGCGAGTAATATATCGTAAGAACGAAGGTCCTGCTAAAGAAATTACATACACTTCAAGTGAGATAAATATTTCCATAAGCAAAGTATTGGCAACATTTAAAGTAGGTGATGAATTTTTAGCAGAGGAAATTGCAAATACTATTAAAGAAAAATATCATTTAACTTATTCAGTTAGTGAAATTATAAACCGTTTCAATAATTCTTTCAAAGGCTCTGTAGAAAAGACTAACAGGAAAGATGAAACAAGGAAAGGGCGTGGCCCAAAGCCTGTATATTACAAGTTGGTGATGATGTAGAAATAAATAAGATAATGAGAGGAAGCCAAACTCAAGAATTTGAACTGTTGGTTGTGAAAGAGGTTTAAATGTTTAAGATAAATAACCCGGAGCTGATTAAACGGTTCAGAATGTTGCAGAAGGGTACCAAAATTTCAAAATTAAGCTCAGATGGATTTAATCAAAACTTTATTACTAACTACCCTACCAATAATTCTTACCGCTGTAATCGGCTATACCTCTTGGTTATACCAAAGGGAAAAAGAGAAAAGAATAAGTATTCAAAATCAACTTTCCGAAAAAAAATACCAAGTTTACATGAAGATTATCAATTTATTCTTTGGTCTATTTGAAGATACCATCCTGAAGAAAAGCGAAACCCAAAAAAATATTGAAGCCAAAATGGTTGAAATTATTAAGGAACTAACAATTTATGGTTCGGATGGAGCATTAAAACAGTTTAGTTACTGGAAGAGAACTTCTGGTAACAGTGATAAGCCACCAGTGCAAGGATTAAAAGATTTCATAGATATAATAATTGCTCTTAGAAAAGATATGGGCCACCCTAGTACAAAAATAAATTATGACGATATTTTAGGGATGATGATTACTGACTATGAAAAAAGTAAAAAGGAATTGGGTCTATAAGGAAGAAAACTCTAAACAACTCTTTGGCTCAACCCCTTGGGGGAAATGACATATAACAGTAGAAGATATAGGGAGTTTGTTTATCCAGCTGAGTAATTGGCATGGCTAAAACAAGCTCCCCCCTATCTAAATTGAAATTAGGAATTACTACAAATAGTGATTAATTAGAATACGAGGGTGGGGTTTAAAAAAGGTAAAACTTTAAATGGCGCTATTATACTATTGCGAGATTTTGAGTACTTAAGACTAGAAAAAGCATTTTTAGCTGTGAAAATTATATATTGATGTTTATCATCACTCATACAAAATCTAAACGAAATGACATTCTCAACAAAAGAAATTGTAGAATTAAGTATGGCGCTTTTAATGCTTATTACCTTGATAGGCATTCTTTATAGATCTATCTTTAAAGCAAAAGGTATTGGGGTCCGGATAATTCAATTCACTTGTATTGCGTTCTTTATTCCTAGTTTAATTATACTTTCATTAGAAAAAATTCTGACGGGTGAAACAATTGCAACTTTAATGGGCGGGATTACTGGATACGTTCTATCGAGCATAGGTAACTATGATAATAAAAACGAATCTAAAGATTGATAGCCTTTATTGCAGGAAATCGAGATAAAAATACACTTTTGAATGGTCTGAAAATAGAGAACTTATATATGCAAGCATTAAATTATGTCTAGTTTCCAATAAAACCTATCAACTCAATTAATAGGAAATCATTCAACACTCAGCCAAGAACTAATATTATTTATTAATGCTTTTTGACCAAAGGGCATTGACAAGACCATTAAATTAATCGGCAAGGCGGTTAATACAATATCAATTGTTGCCAAAGCAGAAGGAATACGCCAAACCGTATTCTTCCGAGTATCTGACGATGGATAAATCAGCGAAACCTTTTGACATCCTAGAATATGTCCTGCGGTGAATACCTGATAAATATCTGGTGCCTTCGGACGGGATCCAAGTAGTTTATATTTAGCATCAACTACTGCAATCGGTTTGCCGTTTTTGTCACGAAATACAACATCTGGTATTGTTTTTAGGTTGCTCCCTTCGCCTTTTAATATCTGTCCCAAAATCACTTCGTTTTTCGTAACATTCAATCCATGCTGATTTCCTGCCTGTTGACATAGCCAAAAGATATAGTTTTCGTATATAGTATTTGAATTCCACAAAAAGCCTGACAGCATATGACGACCACTAGCATGATTTACGCCGGCTCCTTCTAAAAGTAGCAGCCCTACCATTCTCGCAGCTTCAAGCCCCTGATGTTGGACGCCGAGTTGCATTCTCCGTGCCTCTATTAGATGTGGAGGACGCCTGCCTACATGAGCCAAATCTGCTGTAATATCCCGCAAAGCCTTGGCCCTACTTGATAGTTTAACCGTCGCAGCAAGGCAATTTGCGGACCAACAAAGTAATCTTCCCAAGGTTGTATCATCCGTTAGATAGTCCGCTATGTAAGGTATAGTCCAAGGCCGAGTAATCCAATCACTTAAGCGCGATATATCAAATGTACCCTTCAGGCTCGTGCCCTGGTTCTGCTGTGATAAATAACCGCGTGGCAGACCCCGTGCTGCACCCTGGGTATATGACGCTAGGAATATTTCTGCGAGCAAGTCAGGGATCGATAAAGGTGCACCATGACGAGCCGAGGTTGAATTCTCATCAATATAGCCACCTTCAACTACCATAAGTATTCGCCATAGTATGCTCTGCCAATTATCTTCTGTAGGATTTAAAAACTTTGGTACTACCTCAATATCTAAAGTTCCTATTTTTACAACGCCAGTTATGGCTTCTGCACGTAAGCGAATTTGTCCATTTCCGATATCTTCTATTTTAAATGGCTCAGATGAAAGACCTAAAACCTTTTTCCATCTGTTACTTGCCTTAATCAGCGTAGGAACATCTATTTCACCACTATGAAGAACGATAGGTTCTCCGTATTCTTGCAGTTGAATTCGGTTATTCATCATCACCTAGTCAGCCACCTGAATGATCTTTTAATTTCATCGATTTGATGTTCACTAACACGAACTGGAGCAAGTGTTCTAGCCTGAATTCCGCTGCTCAATATAGTTCGAAGTTTCCATGCATAACTACCGGATAAGGGAGGATTATCAACGCGAAGTAATTCAATTAACTGTTCTGGCCTGCCTGAATATCTATCTTCAAGTTGGGGATAAATAACTTCATCCCACGCCTTTGCTAAATCTCGCCATATAACATTTTCATCTAAATCGCCAGTTTTCAAATGAGCGAGTAAGCCATGGCCAAGTTCGAACTCTGGACCAAGTTCAGTTGCAATGGCTAGATTCAAACGGTCAAGAAGTAAATAGGCGGTAATAAAGGGACTTAAGTTTTGCCAGTTATCGTCATTGGGTGTGGGAATTAGATGCTCATTCAACTTCCATTCTTGTGAAAGAACAGATAGGTCTGGCCGCATTTCAATTCGATCGAAGCGACGAGCAAGGGCGCTATCAATTGGTACGGCTGCTCTATCTACACTATTCATAGTTGCTACAATATAGATATGCTTTGGGAATGTAAAGCCAATAGGAATCTTGGCTTCTTGGCCTCCTGATCGAAAAATTTCCTCACTATGCCCGTCGATATATTTTAGCTGTCTGAGAGGAATAGGAAGAGGAGAACGACCATCTTGACGGTAATCAAAATCGAGAAATGTCATAAACTCACCAAAAATACGGGCGGCATTACCTCTATTAATTTCATCGATAAAGATTACAACCGACTCATAATCTGATGTAGGGTCGGACAATTCGAGAGCCGCATCCAGAAAAACTCCAGCAAACGGTTTTAGCTTGGTTTCAGACGTTGTCATTTCAGGTCTTAGACCTATAACAAAGTCCTCATAGCTGTAAGATTGGTGGAATGTAGTCCATACAACTTTCACTGGTTGGGGAATAGGCAAATCCTGCGTTGGTCTGCTAAATGGACTGTTTGCATCATTAGGATCAAGGATGATCCCTTTAGTACTTTCGGGTGGGATATTCAGGACTTGAAACAGATCACTAATGAGCCGTGTCTTGCCTGTTGCCGGAGGACCGTACAAAAGTACATTTCGCCCATTATTCCATGAACTTAGTATATCACTTATTTTATTTGTCATCTTTTGCATCGATTACTCCGCCAACTTTATTGCTATATAATTCAAACATCGGATGATTAGCTTTCATATTAGAAGGGCGATGCCCTTTTGTGAAACCTGCATAGTATTTTTTATCAAATGTTTTAGCGATGTATATACGTAAGCCTCCCTCTGGAAAATATTCAAGAGCTTGTTCTTTGTTGGCAACATCGTTAGGTGCTTTAGGAAAACCACTCCTAGACGTCCATGCCGGATGCCGTTGTGAGTGTGGCTGTTGTCTATTCTGATTTGAGATACGCATTCGGCCTCCTGCTTTGCTACGAAATTCTATCGGTCCAGATAGAAGTGGATTTCCGATTACAGAGGCCTGTATGACAACAGAATTCATAGAATTAAAGTCAGTATTTGTAATGTCTAAGAAACCAAGTGTATCCGTAACCATTGAACCTGGAATTTCAATATACAGTGCTCCACCACCACCCTGAATTCTATGGAAACGTTCTATATTATAAAATTCTCCTGGTTGTACACTGCGCCACCAGATATGCTGGATATTTAATTTATCATTCATAATTAATACCTATGGATGTGATAAAGGCGTTCAAATAGAGTTCCATCTTTTGCCTTATTATTACTACGATATCGATTGTAAGATTGCTGGTGTATCGTTACAGTCCCGAACTCCTTCAAGATTGCCAGAAGCTCTTCCTCATGAACTTGACCGTCCTGACTATACGATATAAACAAATGGGGGACAATCAATTGCTCCATGGTTCTTCGAAAAGCCTTAGCAGCAAAGCGTCGGTAACAAAAGTCTGAGGCCTGCTCCTTCCAAGGGCGGAGACCACCATCTCCTTCAGCAACCGGGTAGTCCTGTTGAGCTATAGTTTCGAGAATGTGGTAATTCCCTGCATATTGACGTTTGGTATATGGAGGATCCAAATATACAGCATCTGCACAAATGTTTGGGGCAAGTTTTTCGATTGGTCCTAGTAATACAGCGTGATTTCCTGGGGTTTGCTCAAATTCCAGTTGTTCGAATGTTATTGGTTGTTGAGCATTCTTTGATAGTTCTTTCAAGAAGTAGCCATAAGTACCACTTATATTTGCTATTTTATTGGTTGATAGAATAAGACTGTGTAATAATAAACTGTGCTCAAGTTCTGTAATTGCGCCAGACATCCCTAGATTTTTTATACCTTCTCTAATGCCATCAATACGTGCGGCATTAGAAGCGGAGAAATACAATCGAGGTCGACGGCCGTTAGCGGGGCTACCGGCATCACCAAATTCGTTAAAGAAGTAGCCTTCTGTAGGTGGAATTGACTGTAGCCAATTTACCGCGTTTTGATAGCCGCCAAAAGCTTTGAATGCCGGAGCCTTTTTGGCTAGTAAGCGAGAACGGGCGTGGATAACAGGAAATGCGAGAGCATCGGCGGCTATGACTGAGTAACCAGCTTTTGCCAAAGCTAATGAGACAGAAGCAGTACCACACATTGGATCCACAATTTTTGAGCCAATAGGTATAACTTTACTAATCTCTCCGACTATCCATTCTGAAAGCTTTGTCTTATTACCAAGGTAGCGAAATGACATAATATTTCTTCCTTTTCCTTATTTTAAATTCTGTTTTCTTCTAATTACAATACGCTCATACATCCGGCGAAAAGTCCCATCTTCATTGGGCAAATAGAAGCGTGCCCCACCTTCTGAGTATGTACCTTTTTCAGCTATTTCAGACATTGGCCGACTTAATGTTCTACTAGAACCAAGTATTTCGAATTGATCAGGATTGTAATGGTCTATAAACGAAATAGGTACTCCCATCAAGCCCTCATAGTCATATGGTATATCTTTAGTCTTACCAACCTCTATTACATCACAGTTTGCATACTTTGGATTTGCAATAGGAGAATAACTTTTTTCAAGGCTAAGGTTTATATGTCTACTTGAAAAATCAAGGTTAGTAAACCAACGAACTCCTTTAACCCTAACGTATTTTTTACCATTCTCATCTGTTCTTGTTCCAGATGCTGCAAGTGGATAGTTTGATGGTACACGGAACTCCCTGTCTCCACTTCGAATACTCGGCCCATACCAAAGTTCGTTGTTTTGGATTAGCGGAAATATGCTTTTATATGTTACTGCATTCATATTTCCTATAATTATAAACTTTTTTTTGAACTCTATTAATTGAGCACAATATTCCTTAAATAGAGAAAATGGTGGATTTGTCACTACCACGTCTGCTTTTTTTAATAACTCAATACTTTCAGCACTACGAAAATCACCATCACCCTTAAATTGCTTGATATGCACGTCTTCATCTTGTGAACTATTGCTTCCATTTTGCTTGCCATTGTACTCCAAGTATACTGCTTTTTTTGAAATTTTATTTTCAAATACGTCGGCGTTCGAACTTTGATAACATGCTGTTATTAGCTTCTTTAAACTGAGATTTTCAAAATTATTGTAGAAATATCGAAAGAAATTACTCTCCCTTGGATCATCACAGTTGCAATAAATAACCTTGCCCCTGAAATGATTGGTATAATGATTCATTTCAAGAGTTATATCCTCAAGAGATGTATAGAATTCGTCGTTCTTGCCCTCTTTAGCTTGCTGAAAATCTTGATTTCGAGTTGATTTAGTTTTTTTTTTCGTCATGTTTAATTCTTGAGTACAAGATCTTTCAACTGTTTAGTCATATTGATAATACTTGCCATAGCTCACTGTCATTTTTTTTGAATTAGTCAATATGATTAAGTTCTTCCATTTTTAAGAATTGGTAACACTTCAAACTTAACCCTGTGCGAAGATAACTAAAATCTTGGGCAATTTCTAGTAAGATTGACCTCCTCCTCAACTTATGAGTTTCTAAACACCCAAACATTTTTTATATTACTTATAACAATGCATTTGAGATAAAGGACGATAGCTGAAAATATTGTTATCTTCGAACTTATCTATATTAATATGGTCATCTACACTAACAATAATAATACTCTATCTGAAGTACACGAGAGATCCTTTAAATTTGAAAAAGAAATTCAAAAAATCTTTGAGGGTAACTTAAATTCCATCATGGAGTTAGAAGTTGTCAAATCAGAATTTAGCATTAAACATAAACGCATTGATACCTTAGCTTTTGACAGAGAAGCGAAAGCATTTGTAATCATAGAATACAAAAGAGATAGAAGCCACAGCGTTGTCGATCAGGGAATTTCTTACCTTAATCTTATGTTAGAACATAAAGCTGATTTCATAGTTGAATACAACGAGGCTATGGAAAATCATTTAAAACGCAACGAGGTAGATTGGAGCCAGAGCAAGGTGTGTTTCGTTTCAACTTCATTTACAGATAATCAAAAACTAGCTACAAATTTCAAAGATCTTGCGATTGAATTATGGGAAATTAAACAATTTGAAAATGGCCTTATTGTTATTGATAGCATTAAAAAATCGCAATCGGCTCCAAGCATAAAACAAATCTCAGGAACTAATGAAACTCTGGATAAGGTAACGAAAGAAATAAAAGTTTATACAGAAGAAGACTTATTAGAACGTGGGAGCGATGAAAGCCGTCAACTTTACGAGCAATTTAAAAACGCTATACTAAATTTAGATGCCGATATAGAAATTCAGCCTAAAAAAGAATATGCGGCTTTTAAAAAAGGGAAAAACATTACTGATATTACCATTATGAGAAAAGGTATCAAGATGTGGATCAATCTAAAAAAAGGCATGCTTGACGATCCAAAAAAGCTTATGAGGGACATGTCAAACAAAGGACACTGGGGAAACGGTGACTATGAATTAACTATCGAAACGAATGAGAATGTAGAATATATCATGTATCTTATCAAACAAGCGCTTTAATCATCAAAAAAAACTTCCTAACGCACTTTGAATGGAATAAGAAAAAGGTTTTTAGAGAATATCTAGCCACTGCTAGACATTGCGAATAATAATAGTTTTGAATGTTGATAAAAATGAATTCATAGACTCAGCGATACTGTGACATTTTCCAACGGCATATCAACGTCCCTTAATAAGGAATCATCTTGCACCCCCCATTCCCAATTTATATTGCTTCAGTTTGCTCTGGTCGATGGGAATATATCACTTTCGATTGTTGACATCAATTCAGTTCCCAAAATGTGGTGAAAAATTGCCCCAGTTTTTCCGATAGGTATTTTTCTACAGCCATTTCATCTGATTCATTACCGCCGTTCGGCAAATTTCGAAAATAATAGTCCTTATGCTCTGGATCAACAAACCCTTACCATAAACGTGCTCTGGCATGGTTACCTGATTGAACATGCTGGTATTTTAAAAGCATTTTGTTACTGGCGCCTGAGCCTTTACCTGCAAAAACACAACCCCAACGTTCCTGATATCCCAAATAAACTGATTAAACCTGCACGCCGGAACAATCTCTTAAACCAGCGCAAATTCTGGAACAGGGTTTTAGACCATACCGGCCCGCTGGAATGTATATACACGCATAAAAAACTGGTACATGGCAGCTTCGCAGTTGAACATTTTATCCCCTACGCCTTTGTATCGCACGATCTGATCTGGAACCTGATCCCGGCCGATCCATCATTCAACAGCCGGAAGAATAACAAACTGCCCAGGATGGAAGATTACTTTGACGGGTATTATCTAATGCAAAAAACGGCTATCGAAGTGATGACTGGAAATTACCCCAAAGAGCCCATAATGGAAGATTACCTGAGCCTGTTCCCGAATGCTGATGCACAGCAATTGCCTGAAACAGATTTACGGACAAGGTTTTTAGAGAATATACAACCGTTGCTTTCCATTGCGAACAATAATGGTTTTGAGTATATGGGGCAGTTTTTGTAGCTTAAGCTGGCTAAAGCACAACATTATTTCTTCTAATATAGGCGTTAACCTGATCCGACACGAACCGCCACCCAATATCACATTTAGATCAGCATATACCGCCCCAGTTCCCCAAAGTGGCTCACGTTTCAACCTATCGCCCACCACCGATGTTTTTCTCCATATCCTTCAACACCCAATCCAATTCTAAATCTTTAGCGGCTCCCCTAGCGCTCAACACCCTGAACCGTTGATATTTAGAAAAACTAAATTGATTAAATCACCTTTGATGACTAAATTTGTTTAAAACCTACGGGAAAAATCCTATACGAATAAACCGGATTTGAGATAATGTCCCATCAAAAATTTAATTGAATGATCATGATTATCGGGAGAAGACTTAAATGTTAACCAAGGAAAGACCAAAGCGTGAGCAAAAGGCCCGGTAAGTTAATGGTCAGCACCAATTAAAAAAACGGTCAGGTGAGTCAGAGCTGTCGCCAAAGGTAAGACCTATTTTGTAGAAAAACGCCTGACCGTACAGGATGGGAAATAAAACCCTCACCTATGGATGCATAAAAAAAGACAAAAAGGTATGTTTATTTCATCGGGATCGACATATCAAAAGAAACCCTGGATATCGCTGTGATGGTTCAGGGATCTGTTTTGGTCCACAATACCATCCCCAATGAACCAAAAGCGATCAAAGACCATATGCTACACCTGAAAGCGTCTTTGAAGTTTACCACCAGAAATACCGTTGTTGGAATGGAAAACACAGGAATTTATGGCAACCACGTGATCAACAAACTGAAGACACTTAAAATCGATACTGTGGTTGACCCGCCTCTTCGCATTAAAAATTCTTCGGGTTTGATCAGGGCCAAAACCGATAAAAAAGATGCTGAAAGAATCGCCCTCTACCTCTACAAATCGAGGGATATATTAAGATTAAGAATACCAAGGCGGCCAATCATTGAACAGCTGGCCGGTCTATCCGCTTTGAGAAAGCGGTTACAATCCCTTCATATCGCTATGCGGGTCCCCTTAAAAGAAAACACAGGCTTTGTAAAGAAAGGCCTGATTGAACAGAACAACAGACTTTGCTCCAGGAGTTTCGATGCGCTTAGACTGGATATAAAGGATGTTGAAGATTCAATCGAAGCGACATGGAAAGCGGATGAAGAAACAAACCGCCTGATGACCCTGATGCAGTCGGTGCCCTGTGTGGGGCCCGTTGTGGCATTGGAAATCCTCATCTGCACCAACGAATTTAAAAGCATAAGAACCATCAGACAGTTCGCGTCCTACGCAGGAATAGCACCCTTCCCTTATCAATCAGGAACCACCATCCGCAAGAAAACCCGGGTATCAAAGATTGCCAATAAAAAAATGAAAGCGCTGCTGCATAATTCTGCCGTTCTGGCCAAAAAGTTTATCCCGGATATTAAGGCATACTATCACCGTAAAACGGATATAGAAGGAAAACATAAGATGTCAGTACTCAATGCAATCCGGTTGAAAATTGCTGCAAGGGTATACTCCTGTATAAAAAACAACAGATTATACGAAAAAATATATGAGTACAAACCTGTTAAGAATCTTGCCCCGCCAATTTAACCAGTCAAGATCAATCAACCAGTTTGGGCATGATACACGAACTGCCTGGTGAGCAGGGAAATTGGAATTCCCTATCCCTTAGCGCTAAAACATTGTACACCGGATCATCCTGGTGAAAATGCAAAAACTCATCACCAGGGAATGATTTAAACAGGTCAACCCTCCAGGCTGCCTGATAGTTGCACAGCCACTGCACACGTTAAGGTAGAAGTTAAAAAGTACTGTCTCTTTATCATTTCATAGAGCTTGCCTTACTTTTTACGGCAAGTTCATTGTTTGTGCAAAAAACGGTGAAAAAAATTTGCAAACGTATCTAAGCGCAAATCTCCAGCGGAAAGCGCCGCAGCACTGGTGCCTAACCAGCACACCAAAGCACTTTTGCAACGGTTAAGAAATAGTGATTGATAAATATTTTTACTTAACTGTCACTATTCCACCCGATGTACGTCTTATACTGCAAACGATATTTATTTGAAACCTTTATTCACCCTGAAAACTGACATGAAACAAACAGCATATGTAATACTTATTGGTATGGTGATGCCTTTGCTGATGTATGCACAGGCGACATCGAACCGCCTTGTGAACGATCTTGCAAAAATGGAAGGCCTTTGGAAAGGATCGTTAACCTATCTGGATTACCGTTCCGGCAAACCGTATACGATGCCTGCCGATATTGAAATTAAGCGGATTGCCAGCACGAACCGTTTTCTTTTCATTCATGCTTATCCGAATGAACAAAGCGCAAACTCAACAGATACGTTGACCATCTCGAACGATGGCAGATACTTTGGTGATGCGCCGGTGATCTCCCGGAAAGTATTGTTAAAAGATGATGTTCAGATTATTACGGAAAAGATCGGTACGGATGGCAATGACGGAAAGAAAGCGACCATCAGGCAAACGTATATATTAGGTAAAAATCATTTTTCCAAACGGAAGGACGTCAGGTATGAAGGTGAAAAAAACTGGATCAAACGACACGAATATAGCTACAACAGGCCGTGATGAGGGTATTAAAAATGCCGCAAATAACTACTTGAAATTTCCCGCATCAGCCGGGCAGTGGGCCTATAAAACTGCATTACTTATTGAAAAAACTTAGCCCGGTAAGTGAAAAATTATGATCGAATGATGCTTATGGATGATGCATTTGGCGGATTTTAAAGCCACGACAGAAAACCAGGATGAAGATTGTAAGGGATATTTTCCGTATCATTGCGGTGTAGGAGGTGAGAGACCTACATCAGTCGAAAGCCTGAGAGCGTTAATTTAGAAAGGGGTTGATCATGGATTTGATCTACCCCTTTTTTTGGCAGACTATATCCTGACAATATTCAACTTATAAAACAAATTTATCAGCACAGGTATATCAAGCAAAAGGCAGATTGCCCCCGACACAGGTAAAGTAAGTTGCCCGGGAATACGAAATGTCATCTTAGGTTTTCTCATCGTCATCAGCAATAATTTTGATCAAATCATGTTGATTTAGAGTCAACAAATTTGCTGCCTCCACTTTCAAAATCATGGCGATATGAAACAAACGGTCAATCGTTAATTTACTATAACCAAGTTCGATTTTGCTGTAAGCATTTTGCGATATTTTTAGTTTTGCAGCCAGATATTCCTGGGTGTAATATCTGTACTCTCTAATTTTTCTGATATTGCCGACAACCTCTCTTGTTTTAAAAACCAGTACATTTTCCATAAGCGCTAATTTTTATTTTCTATACTTACAACCGGCTGGTGCAGCTTAGCCTACCATGTTAACAGCATAAACACACCAAAATCCGTATGATTACTTTTACGCTATAACGTAAAACAAGATAAAATGTTTACTGATTTCGCTTTGGCCTAAAATCGCGTTATATTTCTGCCGGCCTGGCAAATAAATATCAGATCATTGTTGGATTCATTTTGTTATAAAACCTTGGACAAATATCTATTAACACATAAACCTCCATTTAACTCTTATTTAGACACGCAAAACTGATCTCATATTTACGATATGCAAGGTGATGTTATAAACAAATTGTATACAAGTTAAAAGCTATGCTAATCAATCAATTAACAATGGTTGTAAGGTATCTGTCAACAGTACTTGACTTTGCTAATATTTTTAGTAATTTTGACCTGTAAAGGAAATTGTTATGATTAGAGAAATAGATTTACCCCAAAACTATACGTTGGATACATTGGACAATCCCGGACGCGTTTCGGGCTTTATATCCCCTGCTGAGGATTACAAGCAGCGAAGGTTACATATTGCCCAGAGGATAGTTAACGATCCGACCAATACATTTTACTTCGAGTGTGACGACGACCACATGAGGTATTTTGGCATTATGAAAGGTAGTATCATTGTAGTGGATAAATCTGTTCAGGTTACATCCGGAATGTTAATTGTTTGTGCTGTGGAGGGTGAATGGCTCACCAGAAAGTTATGTATTAAAGGAGATAATACTTACCTATGCCTTAATGATACGATGGATGCCTGTTTAAACATAACTGGTAGAAACGTTACTGTATTTGGCGCCGTTACCTGGACTTGCCTGCCACATTCAAAGCAAAACCATGTTCGCACTGGCAGATTGTAATAACTTCTACGCAAGCTGCCACCGCTTATTTGAACCTGAATACAATGGTGTTCCGGTTATTGTACTGAGCAATAATGATGGCTGTGTAATTGCCCGTAGTAATGAGGCAAAAGCCTGTGGCATTGCTATGGGTGCGCCCTTTTTTAAAATCAGAGCGGAAATTAAAAAGTACAACATTGCCGTATTTAGCAGCCATTATACTTTGTATGGCGATATTAGTGCAAGGGTGATGACCAACCTCGCCAGGTTTACGCCCGATGTTGAAGTTTATAGCATTGACGAATGTTTTTTAGGCTTAAGCGGCTTCGATAACCTGGAAGAATATGGCAGGCAGATCAGGGAAACCGTGATTTATAATACCGGCATACCCATAAGCATAGGCATTGCGCCAACCAAGGTATTGGCGAAGGTTGCTAACAAGACCTCAAAAAAGCATAACGGTGTGATGGTACTTGCAACCGGGCAGGAAATTAATGATGCCCTGGCCGATTACCCGGTTGAAGACCTTTGGGGTATTGGCAGGCAGTTTGCGCATAAGCTTATAAAAGGCGGTATTGAAACAGCTGCGCAGTTTAGGGCATTACCGATTGATTGGGTACAAACCAATATGACGATTGTTGGCGTTAGGATGTGGCGCGAGCTTTGGGGAGAGAGCTGCATACCTTTGAAAACCGTACTTGACCCCAAAAAAGGGATGTGTACCAGCAGGGCATTTGGAAAGCTTACCGGTGATTACAGTGAGCTCATGGAAGCCACATCAAGCTATGCGGCCAGGCTTGCCGGCAAACTCCGCAGAGAGAAATTGTGTACCACCGTCTTATCGGTCAGATTACTTACCAACAAGTTTGTTGCTGATGAAATGCAAGCCTACCCGGCAATAACGATACCGCTTGACCACCCGGTTAATAATACCATCGACCTTATAAAAACAGCCCTTTGGGGACTGAAGAAAATATACCTGCGTGGCTACCTGTACCAAAAGGTTGAAGTAAATGCTACTGGCTTGATACCCGAATCAGAAGTGCAGCTTAACATTTTCAATGATTTTAAAGGTGTTAAATATGATAAGATATCAAAAGTACTGGACAGGCTGAATTTGCAGTATGGCTCAGGAACATTGCGAATGGCCGGCGAAGGCAAGGACCAAAAGTGGGCAATGAAACGCGAGTTCCTGCGGCCTCACTATACAACAAATTGGAATGATATTATAAAAGTGAAATAAGATGAAAGAACTGTTAGACCTGATAAAGCGATACCTCCTTAAAGAGGCTGCAACCCTTAACCAGATAAATGATACACAAAAGCCTAAGCAGGCAAAGAAGAAAAACTAACTGCCCCGGTTAACTGTTGTAGGGGATAAAAGGTAAACATGTGTGCCAGATATACGTTAACAGCGGAAGAAAAAGAAATTCTTAAAACCCATCCGCACCAGATACAGGGTGAGTGGACTCCTAACTATAACCTTGCCATTACACAGAAAGGATTAGTGATTACTGCTGACGAACCAGACATTATTCAGCAGATGGCGTTTGGTATTGTACCTTATTTTGCCGACAGCTTGAAACTTACCCGTGATACCTGGAACATTAAAAGCGAAACGGCAATGGAGAGCAAACTGTGGAGACCATTGCTTGTAAACCATAAAACCTGTTTGGTAATGGCTGACGGTTTTTATGAATGGAAAAAAGATACAAAGGGAGAACAGCAACCTTACCGCTTTACCGTTAAAGACAGAAAGCTGTTTTGCTTTGCCGGTTTATGGTCGCAATGGGTTGATCCTGAAACGAAAGAAAAGTTCCGTACTTATGGTATCCTTACAACCGAGGCCAACCCCTTAGTTGCAGAAATCCACTCGAAAAAACGTATGCCCGTTATACTTACAAAACCCGAAGAAGAGATATGGCTGAGTAAAACAATACCAATTGAATCTAAAATGACGGTTTTAGATACCTTTCCTCAGGAACTGATGATACGTGTTAAGGTTGGCAAACGCGTTAATACGGTATCGACACTTAAGAAGCCCAATAATGATTCGGACTTGCTGTTACCGCTGAATACTGATGAGGATGTGTAGTAACATAGATACATAACATTCAACCGGAGCAATAATGGGCCAGTGGATATTTATACCATCACATGCCGATAAATCAGGTCATGAGGATTATTATTCCCACTTCTGCCATTCTGAATCTTTACTTTCTCTCCATAAACCTTCACCTATAGATAAATCTACAATTGGCCATAACGTAGCATCTATCCCTAAGATTGTTCCCAACGGAACTATTCTAATATCCTCTTCCTTAACATCTGGCCCTGGCCCCGAAAACATTTCCCATACACCTTCTTCCCATCTGGTAAGTTCAATTATTGTCTCGCCTATTAACGCATCAAAATCAGTAATTACATAAGAATTTACTGGTGCTTTTATATTCCAATCTATATCTAGCCATTTCCAAATAGGATCATTTAGATCTCTTGATTCTGACATTAATGGTATATCTAGTGTTCTTTCTACTGGAATAATTTGATAAGCGATAATTTCACTTGTGTCATAATAATCATAAACGCCCAACATCATTTTTTTAGCCCAAGATGGGTCTACCTTGCTCAGATAAAAAGTACTTTCGTCTGGTAATGAAAACTTAGAATCAACCGCATATCCAGATTGTAATTGATTAATTACATAATCAAATACTGCCTCATTACCTTTTACTGAGTTAAATCCTCCTGCCATGATCAATTCAAAACCTAATTTTTCAGTTAATCCAATAGAGTAAGAAAAATCTGGATGCTGTCCACCGTTAACGAGCGTAATATGATAGCCATTTTTATCAATATTTGTTCTGATAATATCTAAAAACTCCTTATTTGTCATTAGTTATTTTTTTGTACTGTGTAAATAAGTATGACATTCTTTACAGACAGGAGTAGTTTTTGTCCCGCCATCTGCATGTCTCTTCGGATAATGATGTGACCTTGTGTCTTTTGCTTTTGTTTCATTACCACAATTCGTACACTTATTGTCATTAGCTTTTCTTTCCTGTTCTTTTTCCTTAGCTGTCGGAACTCTTGATTTAGCTCTTTGCGAAGCAGGGACTGTCCCTTTACCCGTTGGCGATTTTTCAAGTTTTCCTGCTGTACCTCTTGCTGTTGCACCAGATTCTGAGGTTGCTTGTTTTCCCCCAGAACTCTTGCTTGAATCTTCATTTTTCAGAACAGTAGAAGATTCTTTATTATTCGAATGAAATTTATCCCACAGATAAACTGCTCCCCCTCCTATAATCCCTCCAACAACAATACCTCCACCTACTACCCATCCTACAGGGGCACCAACTACAGTACCAGTTCCTGCAAGGGCAACTGCTCCTCCAGCAGCAAGCGAACCGCCAATGATTCCTCCTGCAGTAATGCCTACACCAACTTTAGGCCCTGGCCCACCATCAAAATCTTCATTAAAATCTTCGCCAAACATTCCATCTGGATCCGTATGGCGAATAGGATCATCAAACGCATAAGCATAAGGAGTTGTTTTTCTATCAAGCTCCGCCAGCGGATCTACCACGTTCCACCTGCCTATAACCGGATCGTAGAACCTTGCACCGTAATCATAATGCCCGCCAAGTTCATCCTGAATCTCTTTGCCATTGTAAAGATATTTATTATTTCCGGACATTAAACTGTTGCGCTTACCGAAAGGATAATAATCATCAACCTGTAACGGCCTGACCAGGCCGTTGTAAATATCAAAGGTATAACGTACGTTCCCCAGATGATCTGGAAGGTTATAATGATAACTGTAACTATTGTCACCGTTCCGTTGCGCTACACCCTCCTCTGTATGAATAATATCGATATTGTTCCCTTCATATTCAATGCCATCTATATACTCCCTTACCGTGGTCAGCCCATTCTCCGCAACAATTTTTCTCAGTTTATTGCCCGAGGCATCATAAACATATTGGATGTTTTTACCGTTTCCAACGGCCCCGGAAGGCAGGTTCATTGTATTATAGCTAAATTGCATTCCGGTCCTGCCATCTAGCGTGACATTCCCGTTAGCATCATAAGCATAGTTTCCGGCAACATTATCGATACGCTGTAGCCTGTTGCCATCATAATGATACTGGTTCATTGTACCACCATCCCTGCCTAGCTGGTTGATGTTGCCCATGTTGTCATAATTCAACACCTCTCTCATTGCAGGTCCTAAGGAAGGATTAGTATTAACCATACTACCATTTACCAATCGATCCATTTTATCGTATTGATAAATAAATTCGTTGTTCAGAGATGTTCCCCAGCGTTGATTAGAAATATTCCCAGTATACTGCGGGTACGTTCCGTCTTCATATTTCAGTTCCATATTGAATTCTTTGGAGCTGCTGGTCTTAAGCCATCCCCGTTCGTTATATCCAAATATGGTCTCTTGCATGAACGATCCGGAGGAAATCTGGGCGGTAAAGGTACTTCCCTGGGCGACGGAAAATCCATCTGATAGGGTGATGCTTGCGGAGGCGGTTACAGTACGCGATTGACCAGGAGCCAAAGCATCTGCACTGCCTAAAACCACATTCGTATCACTCGGTGTGGCACTGCCATGTAGGCTCTTTTTACTGGGTTGACCAATTTCATTGTATTCGAGTTTGCTCAACACTACTGCTCCTTGCTTATTGATTTCGGAGGTGGTTGACAATTTCCTGCCAACATGATCGTACGTAAAGTTATTTTCAACAAGAGTGCGGGCTGTGGGCGTACTTCCCGATACATGAGATCTTACACTAGAGGTTAGTTCTCCAGCAAAATTGTAAGTAGAGGTAGTTTGGTCATAACTATCTGCCGATACTATCCCCCCCTTATAATGCTGCTGCCAGCTTCTCGCTATCTGCCCTTTTTCATCATAATAGTTCACCGTCCATAAAAAGGTATCGGTGGTGCCTAATACAAGTGTTTTACTTGCCGTGAGCAGTCCTCTGGTCTTATTACTATAACTGCTGCTCTGATTATCTGGGAGGCCCTGTATATCATAGTTATCATAATAGTTCACTACTTCAACCCGCATATCAACCGAGTTCTGAGGCATGGATAGATTGCTGTAGCCATGCATATTACCCTGATCATTTGTGCGCACCTCCCAATTATTTGCCTGAGCATCAAACATTTGCTGTATCTGCTTCCTGTTTAATACGCGGTTACGCTCTGTTCCAGTCATTACCAGTCTTCCCAGCGCGTCGTATTTATGAAAAGTATGGTAGGAACCTGGTGTAAAGCCCGTAATCTGTTCTGTCTGCTGGCGGGCATCCTGCGTAAAAACAACCTGATCCAGTTTATTATATACCATGTTTTCCCAACCCTTGCCTGGCACCTTTTTCTCAATTAGACGGTTCCGGCCGTCGTACCGATACTGGTAACAGAAGTTATCCATTGCTGTTGCGTCTGGGGCACCTCCGTCCGGGTTGGCCCCGGGAGGTAGCACAAAGGACAGATTTCCGAAGTCATCATAAACATAATACGTAGGCAAAGCTTCTAAAGTACTGCCGACCTGGTTAAACACCCTTCTTAGTATCACCCGGTCATCTTTATCCTTATATTCTTCGATTGTACCTGCCTTGCCGTCTGCTGGTAACCAGTTCTCATTCTTCGAAATGTTTAGGTACAATTGCCCTGTAGCATAGTACCCTGTGCCATTTAACGTGCGTTCCTGCTCATGCCCTACAGCCGTAACGGTTGCAGCACTGTATTGGCGTACCGCAAAACCTATGGTAGAATAAGCTGTAGAACTGTTATTTGTGCTATAATCAACAAGTACCGACCTGCCAGATGTGGCTGTTCTGGTACCGGGCTGCCATACCGAGCCTGGCGCACCCTGCTCCAGTACACGGTTTAAAGGCGATGCCTCGAAAACTGTCTGCGAAAAGGCAGCGTTGGGTGTAGGAATTACACCAGGAGAGTTCCAGTTCCCATTACCGGGAGAAGTGAAAAAGGAATTCTGATCACTAATTCCCGAAACCTTAAAAGTTCCGTTACTTGTGCCAGTGGTAGCCACATATGGCAAATATTTCTTTTCTTCACGGCCAAAGGCATCATAAGCCATTGGGGTTACCATGTCCCGCTTACCAGGGCTACCCTGCCATTGTACAATCTGTAAAGGACGGCCCAATCCATCGATATACTGGATGGTCCGGTTAGCAGAATCTACAGGCAATCCTGAAAGACTCGCAACTGTTTTATGCCCCGCTGCACGAACTCTTGTCTCTAATATGTAATTCTGACTACTGCTAGGTGTTTGCGCAAACGTTACCTGAATAAATATCAAAATATAGAATACCGCGTATATTAGTTTTTTCATAAGAGAGGTCTAGGGTTTAAAATGGTATTCATAAGATTTAACAATATGTCCATTCTGGTCCTTTACGACCACTAAACGCAGAAGCGCATCATATTCATAATATGTTGTCATTCCCTTTGGATCGGTAACACTGGTTGTACCTACAAGAGGGTTATAAGTATATATTGTTGCTTGTGAATTGGGCAGTGATCCCCTTAATGGTGCTAGCAAAGTTCTGACCTGTTCATCTGAACCCGGATTGTTTCCGCTCAATTGGTCAATTACATTCTGGCCAAGAACAGTTACTAAGTTCTGATAAGTGGCATTCTTAACTTCAGCCACCGGATATGAACTATTGTATCCCCACAATATCCCAACTGGTATACCATCCACATCTTTATACTCCTTTAGTTTACCATTGGTGGTATAATCCAGCAGCGTCTTTTGTACAAAATTCTGAGGATAATAATTATTAGGATCATGGGATGGTGCAGCCTCCAATGAAATATTCTCATATTCGTGGGTTTGGGTAATATTTCCCGAGTTATCCCTGGTAAAAACTTCACCCGAAACAATACTCCCCGAATTAATATTAATTTGCTTTAACGGCAAACCTATAATATTTTTTGACTTAAGGGTTGCTATATTGCCCAAATCGTTAAAATCTTTCGTGTACCATATTTTTTTTTCAAAGATTTTGCCGGACGAACCCGTTCTTAGAACGCTGGAGAGCAGAAAATCGCCGCTGTTATAGGTGTTATTGCTTTTTTCTATGATGAAAGTCCCATCGCTGTTAAAGGTAGTATCGGTTACCGATAAAACAGCATGCCGATCGGTAGGTAGATAAACGTTACCCGAATTAAAATATTCATAATAGTGAAGAGGATTTTCGTCGCCCAAAACCACATTCGCCTTAATGCCAAAATTAATTCCCTTAAGTATTTCAGGTGACTCCTGGTAAGCTGGAGGGGTTGGCGTATAAGTGTAAGATGTTACCTGCCTTTTATTAAAGATACCTCCGGAATTCTGATATATTTCTTTTTTCAAAATATCTCCGTTTCGCCAGCTTAACGGGATTGCGGGGGGGTAAGGAGGGTTTGCATAGTCCCCCCCTATTATGGCCTCATTATCATAATAATAAACAGTTTTGCCGTTTTCACCATTTTCTCCCGATAGTTCAGTAACTTGTTTGTAAGTTATCGGAAAGCCTAGCTGTGGGGTTAGATTATGATTTCTAATACTATAAGCTGGCCCACATATCAAGTGTTCCCATGGTTGTTGCCCCTGTGGTTCAGCGATTACGTCATAAGTATCAACATACTTTGGATATTGGTTTAGTATGGCCTCTGCATATTTAAACCTTCTAATACCGGCTATATGTCCTGTATAATCAAAATCTTTAACCCTCAAGACCCTGTTTCCACCCACATTAACAATCATTCCACCTGGGGGCACCTTATCCTCACCAATGTACAATACAACTGAATTCTGGGTGGTCGATTCATCACAGCCGGAATCAAGTATGTATTGATAGGTTCCTGGGGATAAACCATAATATTTAGAACCAGAGGCACTGGCACCACTATTGGCAATCTCCTGCATTATCGTCTGAACAACATTTCCATTTTCTATTTTTTGGACCGTGCATGTAGGGATAGACATATTGCTGCTGGTAAGCGACCAGAATATTTCCGCCGCATTAATCTGATGATCGATAGTAAAAACTCCAATCTCATAACCTCCCCCACCGGTACCACCTGCAGCCCCTTCCTCACAATTCGTATCTGCTGAAAGAATCTGTGTAGTTAAAGGCCTATTCACAAAGTCTAGATAGGTATATTTTGCAAGTGAATTAAAGGATACCTGATTGGGCTCGTATTCGATTTCGGTATAGCCACCTGCAGGGTATGTAATCCTGCGTAACATACCAGTAACCGAAAAGTTGTTAGGACTATTATTGTTATGTCCAAACCTACTGATCAGGCCGGGTATAAAAGTACTGTAATCTACGTTAGTAACGCTATAAGGCGAATTACCGGCACCATTGTAATATCCCCAGTGGTCTATACCATAGGTCCTGTTTGGACTTGTTATCAATGGAATCGTAGTCAGATCGCCATAATACTCAAAGCTATAATTTTGGATAGGCGTGTTTGTAGACGGATCTGAAATGGACACCTTATCGAGCCTTAACCTTCCGTTATTGTTATAATTAAAGCCGATTGATTTTATCGTTTGATTATATTCATTTACTACTTGAATAGAGGTTAAAGCTTTTGACTGCGCACTATATAAATTTTGTATATCATTACGTACAACAGTTCCGAAATTTATTTTTCTACCTTTAAAACTTATTGTTTTTAAAATGCTTTGTGAAACCTCAGTAGTTGAGACAGACCATTTCAATGGCTCAAAACTAGAGTAACACTTCCATCCACTACCCATTCCGATATCCACAATCTTAGAAGCGCCATAAGTGAATGACGCATCGGTATTCTGTATTGCGTAAATTGCATCGCCTATGTATTCAAAAGTTACAATTTCATTATTCGGTGTCACAACTTCAGTTAAGCCCCACGCCGCAGCTCCGCCTGTCGGAAAACTTCCATTGGGATCAACCACACTTGTACTACTAGCTGATGTTCCAGTGGCAAAACTAAATTTATAGCCTTTTTCATCAGTGACAATAAAGCCATTTCCTAATGTGAACTCTATTTTATATGGCTCGTACTTAATAAATTTGGCAGTTGTACCATCAAAATAGAACTTAACTATCTTTCCAAAAAGATTCAGGGAGAATACATCTTGCTGGGTATCTGCATTTCCTCTTAGTACATTCTTGATGTAAAGATATTTTTCATTGGGATCCGACATCACTCCATTCAAATAATTCTGAAGAGATGTTCTGGCATTTTGATCGCGGAACAGACCTCCGGGCATCAGATCATTCATACCCCTTATTTCCTGCATAATATATCCACCTGGCATGAGGTCCCAACCATGGCCCACCCAAGTTGGTATATCATCAGGTTTCATTCCTGAATTGGAATAACTTAAGTCGATAGGAATCTTCAAATTTTCGTCAATATCAAGGGTGTAAAGATTAATATTCTGACTGATCTGTCCGGTACTATAGTTGATGGGTATATTTCCATATTTTTCAAAGGAGGCGACATTAGGTGCTATCGGATTAACGTATTTTTTCAATTCTTGCTGGGCACCTGCATTTGTACAACCCAATAGGGAAACAAGAAGAATAAAAGCCCTTAAGCAATAAACTTTTTTGCGAATGACGCATGAAACAAAATTCTGTACCCGCACAAAGAAATGACGAAATCCTATATGCATAGGAGATCTGTTGGTTAAAAACATGGTATGACGATTATGATTGTTGTGGACTTTAAATGGATAAGAGTAAATCAGGCAGATCCGGTATTCTTGAAGAGCGCTCTGCTAAAAGGCCGACTTGAATGATAAGCTATACGTCTCATCAAACTAAACCAATAGGTATTTGTTATCAAATCCATTGAGTTTAATCTGAGAGCCTTGATTGCCCCTTTTTTAGGGCCTTCGTGATGATATGAAAGATTTAAGAGCATTAGTGCGTTTGTTATGAAACAAATTTAATTTACGCACTAAAACAAAAGTGAATCTTTACATTATCAAATTGTTAAAGTTTAATATTATCAAGAGCTAAGCTTATTATCAGACTTCAGTGCAAGCTCCCTCTCCGGACCTGTCCACCTAAACTTCATTCTATTAATATCTGCATAACAATAATATTACTATCATGTGGTGTAGTTATAACATCAAGCTACAATAACTAATAATTAGTAATTAACTGAGTGCTAGAAGCGAACTGATGTAGAATTTGCAACAGATATTTGAAGTACAAAATCTAAGGGATTGTTGCAAATCCTCCTGATTCAAAATAAAGATATTGACTTATATAGACAATGATAGACAGGCCAAACAATGTGGATTTAATTATGAGAAATTGTTGTAGAGATTCTTGATGGGTAATGGACAGAACATGTATTCTGCTTAGTTACGCTTGATGTGCAAACTCGTCAATTTTCAGTTACACCTTGATAAAATGCTGCCACTTTTTTATCTTGTAAGCGTAAAACAATTAATCTCTGATGAGACCATTCTCTTCAACCTACATATTAAGATTGAAGCGCCTATCTGTAAAAATCTTATATCCACTTATACTTGCAGCAATATGCGCGCAATTGCTTAGTGGGTGTATTGTTCCGAGCCCACCAAGAAGTAGGCTGTTTCGCTCATCGGCTGAAGGGTCGGATCGTGTTTTTCTTGAAGGATATATGCACAAACGATATTGGTACAGATTTTTCTCCGCTAAAGACCAAAACTTACCCGACAGTGTTTTTATTTACGATCCGGTTAGAAAGCATTTTACTATCATGTCAGCATCCGGGCAAATTCCGGCATTATATAATTATAAGGTAGACGAGGATCGAAATGGTAAGAAAGTATTGGAACAGCAGAAAATGATGATAGTGAAAGTATACCGCAAAGGAATGATGAAGATCGATACCCTGCCTCAAATCAAAGATAATTGATGTAAATGTCTTGAGGTAAAAACATACCCTTACTACTAAACTGATTTCGTCAATTTGCCTCTCCGGGCAGGTGATGGCCAAACGGCTTTACCGATTTCTAAAGAAGGCTTTGGCTCTACCATCTCATTCCATTCTGCTGAATATGTGTGCAGCCTAGCCCGCCGCTGATATGATGCAAATATTCCAAATTTACTAACGAATATAAAATAGTACTGTACGAATGTAAATCAACCTGGCTCATTAGTTTTTATCTGTGTTATATTCATATCTGTTAAATAAAAAAACTTAACTATGAAAAACTTAGCAAAAAAACTAACTGTTCTTTCCAAGGAAGAAATGAACAGTATCAAGGGTGGTATGAGATGGACCAATGACAGGGGCGGAAACGTTATAGACCGTAGAAAGTTAGGTGGTGAATCGATGTGGTCAGTAATGCAGCGCATCAAATCGTACACGGCTTTAGAAATCCTAAACGGTGCGTATTAAAATTTAAGAGTGGAACAAATGGTGCTATCCTCTTTACTCGCTTATTTACAAAGCCAGGTAGAAGATTGACTTATTGGCCCCATAAGTTTTAAACGGCATCTGATGTGGCCGGGAAGATCAGTTTCTTCCGGCCACATTAAAGGATTTGCAACGACCGGATCAGTAAGATCATATTTTTGGCGGGTCAAACTTTCGTTTGATAAAGGAAATTCAATATATGGGTGTGGAGCAAGTATTTTTTCACAATGCGACTCTTTTTCTGGTAAAGTTTCTTGCTGCTTTAAGTTCGGCAACCAGTTTATCGGCGGTTTGGTCAGATTCCCAGGAACCATATAACGCATCCAGAGAGATTTCTTTTTCTTTCCTTTCAGTTGTTTTCATTGATTCTGACAGTCGGGCAATCAGTTCCAGTTTATTGTCTGGACTTAAACTTTTCAGCAAGCTAAAATAACTGTCTATAAGTTTTGTATCTATATCTGCTGTTTTCATTTTCTGTCGTTATTTAGTATTACAAAGATAATAAAAAGTGGTTTTGCTTTAGATGACCGTCGAATATCCTTTTGAATTGATATCAGGATCAATGTTATGTCAAATGCCGATATTTTAAATGAGGAATAAATCCTCTACCTGCTATTATTGATGAATATGGCCAGATAATTGGCTCTTTTGCTATTTAAAACGGATTTGATAACCTGAAGCTTTGATTTTAATTGCTTCTTTTTTAAACACTTATTTAAAATAGCAAAAGTACAGCCTAAATAGTTTAAAATATATTTTTACATATTAAACAGAACTTCTATATTTGCAGCTCATTAAAAAAATGGGCCTCGGTAGCTCAGTTGGATAGAGCAACGGTTTTCTAAACCGTGGGTCAGGGGTTCGAATCCCTTCCGGGGTACTTATGATGGCTTTCAGATCAATTCTGAAAGCCTTTTTTATTTTAACATATGCTACTTCTATTCGGAATTTTGCGCACCGGTTTAAAATTATTTAATTAATTATAAATCGAAACGTTTGGTTTGACGGGTTAGGTAGAGGCCACATACCATTACTTCTGAATATCCGGATTGCAACCTATTTCTTTCTTCTAGCGGGATGGTTTTAGTTTTGGATAGGCAATGATTTACTATCCGATATCATCACTGAACTCACTTGTTCCGCCTATACACTCTAAATCAGTGCCAACCGGTAAGTGCAGATATGGGATAATGGCCTGATGATAGTTTGCAATGGTGTTGACTTCGTAGATCATGGTATGAGTATGGTCACCTAAAAGTTATTCTCTAACATGCAAACCTGATTACCTGGCTGGTTAACTGAATCAATGAATTTTAAACGCAAATAGCGTAATCCTTTTTTGATGTTATTGACCATCCGAGCCGCATAAAACAATTACTAAAGCGGTCTGTTAAAACTAATCAAAATTAATGTACAATATGATGAAATACCTGATGATGATACTGTATTGTTTGCTGATCTCCACAGTACTAAGTTTGCTTGGGGTATCTATTTTGCAGACGATGAAGGTAATGGGTGCAGCAGACACTGATTTTATCAACTTACCTTATGGCATTGCAGTCGGTTTTAACATCTGCCTGGCTTTTGGCACCCTGCCAATATTATTTAACCTCAATAATACGGTTAAGTTTAGCCCGCTAATGAGTGGCTTAAGCTTTTTTCTACTGCCATTTATACTGGTATTACTCTCCTTGTTATTGATGTGGGACGAGCCATGGCCGGGAATACTCTTTGCTCTTCCTTATTTATCAGTATTAATTATTTTCTTTATGCGCTTTAGGCGCGGACAGCATTTAAATCAATAAGATTTCCTTGCAACTGGTATTGAACATGCTATACCTGGAGGGAGGTTCACAAAGTGATGAATAGCTGGCCAACCGGATGTAGCGCAAGTAAATAAAGCACCTGCTCTATTTGGTACCCCATAATGATTACTAAACGGGATTGATTACAATGATCGCCCAGGTTTGTAAACCTATAATTTACACCCAAAACTAAGCATCTTCCCCATTCCAAACATCATCATCAGCCTGCCTGATTTTTTGGTGACCGGAACTGACGCTCTTTAATTCTTCGTGGTGGTAATTTCTTTCCGGATTTTCGGGCAAGGTATCAGCATGATGGTCTGGCACCTGCTGCCCCTGTGCTGGCTTTTTTAGCTCCGGTAAATCATCGTGTACAACAGCGGGTGTTAAAATTCTCTTTGTGGGTTTATTGCGGTTTTCCATAATGATCATGGTATCAAATTTTAAGCCACAAGCAACAAGCGGTTAATTTTTTTAGGGTGAGGGTAGCTGATGGGTTTAACATCAGTAACTAAAAAAGGCAATTGTGCAGGGGTTACCAAAATCAGTTTAACATCCCTCACTCCTGTTTAACCATGATAATCAAAGTAAAAAGATCGTTTCGATAAACTTAAGGCTGGGAACTTATGGCGAAACTTTTACAGCGACAATAAAAAAAGCCATTGGATGATTTTATTTTCAGCCCCATCCCCTCACCTGTTTGTTAATGAATAGCGACCGGATTTAGCTGAATAGCTAATTTGGCAAACCTGAGCACCTCTATGCTCTGAAAACCGAAATCCTCTACCACTTTGCCTAAAATGAGGTAACAGCCTTTCCCTTTAAAAGGATATTGCGGACTGGTGTTGGGAAAATGGGTGGTATCAAAAAAATCGCCCCTGGCATCTAAAAAGGTACCGAACCACATTTTGTTATTTTTAACGGTATGCACGGTTTTTTCGCATACATAATTCCCCACCATCCGTACCGTTTGGCCGAGGTACCGGGGCAGATCGGCCGCCATCACCTCCCCGCGGAAGGGTGTTTTCAGAAAATCGAACATGTTATAGTTGAGCGGATAACCCAACAGCTCTAATTCGGTATAGGCATTTTCCAGATCAGAATCTGCCAGTGCCGGGAGCTGATAGGTTTTATAACTGAGTTTAAACAGCTCGGCATGGTTTACTTTTTTCTGTTTAAAACCCAGGTATTGATGTACATCCCAGAGCAGGGTTTTACGATCTTTACCGGTAAAGCGTAGGGCACCAAGCCTGATGAGGATAATGGCCTGTTCCAGTGAGATACAGGTACGCGTTACAAAATCTTCTAGATGGAGATACGGACCATTTGCCGCACGCTCCTGCGGAATGATTTTAATGACTTTTTCTTCCAGGCCCTGAATGCCGATAAAGCCAAGGTAGACATCCTCCCCCCTGATATTGACCACCTCATCGCTATGGTTAACACAGGGCAGGTGCACTTTGGCACCTGTTTTCTGCAGTTCGTACACGTAAACCCAGCGGCTGTAAAAACCACCATAATTATTCAGTACCGCTACCATAAACTCCATGGGGTAATAGGTTTTAAGGTAAAGGCTCTGGTAACTTTCAACAGCAAAGGAGGCCGAATGTGCTTTTGAAAAACTGTAACCGGCAAAAGAGGAGATTTGCCGCCAAACTTCGGTAATAAGCGCTTCTGAATGGCCCTGTTTTCTGGCTGAGGAGAAAAATTTATTGACCAGTTCATCAAACGCCAGTTTTGAGCGGTATTTTCCGCTCATGGCTTTACGCAGGATATCGGCATCAGCCAGGTTTAAACCCGCAAAATAATGGCATACTTTGATCACATCTTCCTGGTACACCATTACGCCATAGGTTTCGCTGAGCTGCTGTTTCATCACATCGCACAGGTACACCACTTTTTCGGGGGCATGGTAACGTTCTATATAGGATTTCATCATACCTGAACTGGCCACGCCCGGGCGGATGATGGAACTGGCGGCCACGAGGGTAAGGTAATTATCACATTTGAGTTTTTTAAGCAATTGCCGCATGGCCGGCGATTCGATGTAAAAACACCCGATGGGCTGCCCTTCTTTAAGGATTGCATTTACTTTCTGGTCTTTTTTAAAGCTTTTGAAATCGTGGATATCGATGTCTTTATTTTTGTTCTGTTTAATGAGCTGCACCGCCTCGCGGATGTGCCCGATACCCCGCTGGCTTAAAATATCGAACTTTTCATAACCGATGGCTTCAGCCTCGTACATATCCCATTGCACCGTAGGGAAACCTTTTGGCGGCATATCTAACGCGGTATAATAGGTAATCGGCTCCTGGGAGATCAAAATCCCGCCGGCATGGATAGAACGCTGATTGGGCATACTTTTGAGGTACCGGTGTACAGCCAGCAACTTCTGGTAAGTTGCATCCGATAAATTTTCGCGTTCTTTGGCAGGATCGGTAAAACCATCTATTTCTGCTTTAGGCAACCCCAAAACCTTACCAATTTCCCGGATTACTGCACGGTCTTTAAAAGTGCTCATGGTACCCAAAAACGCAACATGCCATTTTGGATAACGTTTAAAAATATATTTCTGAATGGTCTCCCGCTCATCCCAGGAGAAATCGACATCAAAATCGGGCGGGCTGGTTCGTTTCTCATGCAGGAAACGCTCGAAATACAGATCGAGATCAATGGGATCTACATCGGTAATGCGCAAGCAATAGGCAACCATACTGTTGGCACCCGAGCCGCGGCCCACGTGATAAAAACCACATTTATTGATGGCATACCTTACCATATCAAACGTGATGAGGAAATAAGCGCAGAAGTTTTTAAGTTCGATGATGCGAAGTTCTTTCTCCAGCCGTTTAAGGGCCTCCTGGTGGTATTCGCCATAACGGTATTTAAGCCCCAATGTGGCCAGCCGACGGAGCATTTTTTTATCGCCCTCTACCCCTGTTTTGGTATAATGAAACCTGTTTTTTGAGCTGGGTACGGTACTATCTTCAAAATAGGCGCTTAAATCGCAGCTGTTGATCAGCTTTTGCGTATTCTGAACAATAAAAGGATACTGCTCAAACCGCTGGGTAAGTTCGGCCTCGGGAATGAGAAATTCATCGGGATCACATTTTTCGTCGTCAGGAACCTTGCTTAACAGGGTATTGAGTGCAATGGCCCGCAAATACTCATGCAAGCGATAGGTAACTTTATCGCTTACGGTAACGGGATGCCATACCAGCAGCTTGTCTTTTTGCTTTAAAAGCGGATGTTGATACAAATGATTGAGCTGTTTTGCACGGATGCCGACATATTCGTTTGCTTTTAACGTTTTATTGAACGTTTTATAAAAGGGGTAAACGATATACACATTTTCCATTGCCGGCGGCGTTTGAGGAAGCGGAAGGTGATTGATATGATGGTGGCTTAAAAATGTATTGAGCTCGCGCATGCCTTCCTTATTTTTGGCAATGCCCACATAGCGTAAACCATTATCGCCGCGGAATTCGATACCGGTTACCGGCTTGATCTGATAAGGGATATTGCCTTTGTGTATATCATCGGCCTCTTTGGCAATGCCCTGTTTGTAACACTCGCGGATAAACTCAACCGCCCCGCCTGAGTTATTGATATCAGTAAGCACCATTTGGTGAATACCCAGATGCCGTGCGGCAGCAATAAGCTGACTAATGCTTTGTGTACCATATTTAAGGCTATAAGAAGAATGCACATTTAAAAACATAATTATTCGTATGATCTGGTGCCTGTTGTTCCCTTCTCCCTCATAAAACTTCTGATTTTTGACCGCTTTCTGATTTCAGGCGCCTGTTCTGCCTCGCCGGCATTTTCGATCAGTTTTTTATTTTTACGCGGGTTGTATTTGATCACTTTCCCTTGTTCATCGCGTGGTGGCTGGGTAACAATACAGGCCTTTACCACTGCTTCGGCACCATAACTGTTGCGCACCCTATCCATGGCCTGGCAAAGGCTGTACTCTTCTTCAGCAACATTATACAGGCCAATCTGTTCGTAACCACTTACCAAGTGGGAAAGTTTTACGCCTACCAGGCGCAGCAGCATCCGTTTTGCATATACTTTTTCGAAGAGGCGATGGGCTTTGCTGATCAGAAATGAATCAAGCGAGGTATAGGGGATCCGCTCCTGCTGGGTAACGGTTTCGAAATTGGTATAGCGCACGGTTACGGTAATGCAGGCAGTGAGCTTTTGCTGGTTGCGCAGCTGGAAGGTTAACCCGCTGACCATACCGGTTATAATGGCTTTTAGTTTAGCCATATCCATGGTATCGCTTTCAAAAGTGGCCTGTGTGCCGATAGATTTTCTTTCGCGGTAAGGCACCACGGGCGAAAGATCGATCCCGTTTGCCTTTTGCCATAAGCTTAAGCCATGCTGCCCCAAAATTTTAAACATCAGCTGCTGCGGGATCTGCGTAAGTGTGCGGATATCGCGAACCCCCATTTCGCTCAGTTTTTTATAGGTGGCATGGCCAATGCCCGGAATTTTATGGATAGCCAAAGGATCGAGAAAGGGACGTAATTCAGGAAAACTGACCTGCCTTTCGCCATCAGGCTTCGATTCGTTCGTGGCGATTTTAGCTACGGTTTTATTGATCGACAGGCCAAAGGAAATAGGCAGGTGAAGCTCTTTCATAATGGTTTGCCGGAGTGCAGATGCGAATTTCATGCAGCCAAAGAAGCGGTCCATACCGGTCATATCGATATAATGCTCATCAATACTGGCCTTTTCAAAAAGCGGAACCTGATCGGCAATTATCTCGGTAATCTCATGCGAGGCTTTGGAATATTCTTCCATATCGCCTTTTAAAAATATGGCCTGGGGGCATAATAATTTAGCCGTCCTGCCTGGCATGGCAGAATGTATGCCATATTTTCGCGCTTCGTAACTACAGGAGGCGACTACACCTCTATCGCCGCCGCCACCGATAATTACCGGCTTACCGGATAACCCGGGATTTTTTCTGATTTCTACAGATACAAAAAATGCATCCTGATCCATATGAATAATCTGCCTGTTTTGATCCATTTTCTAATGATAAGGGTGATTGACATCAAAACTACTAATATTTTTAGTTTATTTAAAAATTATAGCGCCAGCGGTTGTGAATAAATACTAACAAATTTAGCCAATGATTAACGAAATAGTTTACACCTCCACTGAAAATGATGCAAACTATGATGTATGCGGCAATGAATGGAACTGATGGTGTGCATGTTAGGATATAGCCCACCTGGCCTGTTAAGCGAACTGCCGGATTGGAGACGGATATGGACCGCGAAAATTTGCCCATGCCTGGGGCCCGGGTCTGTGTTCCCCGCATTGACGGCGGCTTAAATTTTTACGATAGCGATAAGCCAAACGCCACAACAATCATTTGCCGATCTGCCGCTTTGGTTATAAAAATAAAACTTTGTGTTATTTTAAACTGTTAACTTAACAATCAACAAGATGACTATGGAAACTAAAGACAATAAAAAAGCGGCTGAAAAAGCGCAAAATGAAAAAGGAAGCTCAAAAGATAAGGCTTCCTTTGATCAGAATGGCGAAGGGGCATCGGAAAAATTTGGCCAGGCTGGCTCAAAACCTAATGAATCAGGCGATGGTGGGCCTGGCACAGTAAACAAAAACAAAGAAAATTAAAAGATAAAAAGAGTGTTACACTCTTTTTATCTTTCGTAAATACTCATCTTCTCGGCCAGTTCGATGATGCTTTTGATTTTAAGCTTTTGAAAAAGCCTAAGTTTATACGTACTTACAGTACCCATTTGAAGGTTTAACTGATTGGAAATTTCGAGTACACCAATGCCTTTTGTTAAAAGTTCTGCTACTTCCAGTTCACGGCCGGATAGTTTGGTAAAAGGATTATCGGCATCGTTACCCAATATGCTGTTAAACATATTTTCTTTAACATTTCTGCTGGAGTAGCGGCTACCGGCTAAAATCGTAGTGATTGCCGTTACAATTTCTGACTCTTCAGCATTTTTGGTTAGATAACCAGATGCACCTGATTTTAAATAAGGTACAGCATAAATGTTTTCATTTAATGATGAGAATACCAGAATTTTTGCATTGGGCTGAACCACCTTAAGCTGATCGATTACCTTGAGGTTGTTACCACCCGGCAAATTCACATCAATGATGATTAAGCTCGGTAATTTTTCGGTTTCTACCAGCGCCTGCTCCATTGTAGCGGCGTGAATGATTTCGACACCAGGCCAAAAGTCTGATATTAAGCCTTTTAAACCACGACGGATAATTTCGTGATCATCGGCGATGAGTACAGTAAAAGTACTTACGGCATTTTTTGTTTTCATGTATAATTAAGGATATTCTGCAAGTTAGCAAAAAGTTACTTTTTCCATACAATTGTAGTGAATTTTTTGTTAAAACTTGTAAATATTATTATACACAATTCAACTTTTTTGTTAAAAACTTAAAATATGTAGCTGAACAATCAATGAATTTCCTGTATATACCATTCTAACCCAGAGCCTAAACACCTGCCTGTTGACGGCTGCTACCACTAAGGCTTTAGCAGTTTAGCGCTTCGATGGGGCATGAGCAGCCTTATATGATTTTGCTATAAGCAATAATGAAACCGGAGGAAATAACCTACTGATTAATAAACAGATAACAACCAGCATAGAGCTAAGAAAATGCCTTTGGATTGAGGAGAAAAAGAAAATATCAGTATTGGTTACTAACTAGAATAAATGAAAACCATTTTAAACAGGAACGGCCACTAATGTATACCCAATACTACATATTAAAGAAAAAACGCACCTGAATTTGAGGGCGTGTATAAAAAATATTTTATTGACAAAAGTCAACTAAATATTTCAGGGTGTTATTAATACTACATACTGATAAACGCCAATACATGAAATACAGAAGCAAAGAAACTCGTAAAAAATGATCAGATCCTGGCACGGATACGGCTCAGTGTTTCCAACCTGATGGCGAGGAAAGATGCAATGTATTTTAGTGAAACCCGGTTAATAAGATCGGGAAAAGAAACCAGAAACCGTTGGTATCGTTTTTCAGCAGAAGAAATTCTGCAGAGATAGGCCCGTTCTTCTGCCGATCGGTAATACAACTCCATCATTTTCCTGCCCACAATATTCGCTTCGGTAAAGTTCTCGTACAGGTGTTCTGACAGAACGTGCGGAATGGCAATCAAATCAACATCTTCCAATGCCTGTAAATATTCATCTGATTCGCTTTCTAACCATAAATTGCGTATGGTACCCACTACTTCGTTTTCTTTCGCAATCCAGGTGGTAATTTCGGTACTTCCGTCTTTTATAAATCCCCTGACAACGCCTTTCACGATCAAAAACAGATATTTATTACGGTCGACAGGCGAAATGACGTATTTGTTCTTTCTATAGCTGACTGGAAACGTATGCTTATTGATGCGTCTTTCAATTTCATCATTTAACGGATGAAACTTCTTGAAAATATCGATCAGTGGCGAAGAATTGTTGTATTTTTTCCACTTGTCCTCATCAGATAAATTAACTGCAATCATGGCATTAGGGTTCGGATAGACAAATTTCTCCTGTTAAAGAAATTTGTCCTGTAATAATAAGCACATTGATTTTAAAAAAGAAGTTTTTAATCACTTATCACTCAAAATGACATTAAAACGTTTTCTCTACCCCAAGACCAAATAGTGCAAAGTCGTACTTCACCGGATCTGAGGGGTCGAATTCCTTTAACCGGGCCGTTAACTCTACCGCTGTTAACCAATCGGTTTGCTTTCGGTTAATGAGACCTAACAACCGCCCTACCCTGTCTACATGCACATCGCAAGGGCAAATCAGATCTTTAGGCTTCAGCCTGTCCCAGATCCCGAAATCAACGCCGTTATGATCGGCCCTGACCATCCACCTTAAAAACATATTTAAACGTTTGCAGGTTGATTTTTGCTGTGGTGAAGAGATATGCTTTTTGGTACGGTGCGGAAAATCGTCAAGTGAAAAAAAATACTGCCTGAAATAATTGAGGCTTTGTTCAATGGAAACCTGGAGCTGCCCGGCTAAACAAACCTCGGGCGCGGCATAGGTTATAACTTCAGCTACCTTGATACAGGCGTCAGGAAATACTTGCTGTTTCGGCAGAAAAGCCTGTTCCAAACTATCAAACCGGCTGTAATGCATGCTGAAGAACGAAATAAAATAAAGAAGATCGGTATCGTTAAAGGTACGGTGCTTAAAGTGAAGCAGCCGTTTTAAATCATTGTCGTTATGGTTCAGCACAAAATCGTATGGGGCATTGTCCATCCGGTTAAGCAAATCTCGGCATTTACTGATGATGGTTTTCCGTTGACCCCAGGCCAGAACCGCAGCAAAAAAACCAGCAATTTCGATATCCTGTTTTTTATCAAAAAGATGCGGAATGCAAACCGGATCGTTTGCGATAAAATCAGGATGATTGTACTGCTCGACTTTGCGGTCAAGAAAATTCTTTAGCTCCAGAAATTGCATATGGGGTAATTATTTTTTACGAAAACAGCAGCGCATCAGCAGCTACCTGAAACGGTATCCTTTTTTGTTTTGGAGATTTTGATAAAGCCGCCACTTCGGCAAAAAAGATGTAGTGTAAAGCCGGACGAATAAAACCTTAGCACGGCAGCTGCTTTCCAGAAAATAAAAAACCGGGCAAATGATGACCATAATGCCCGATAGAATTTTAATTCAATGCGCGTTCCAGATCTTCCAAAAGATCATCAATATCTTCTACCCCCACGCTTAAACGCAGCAGATTATCTGTTACACCAACTTTCTCCCTTTCTTCTTTTGGAATGGAACCATGCGTCATGGTAGCCGGGTGATTGATTAAAGATTCTACCCCGCCTAAAGATTCGGCAAGTGTAAACACCTTAAAGTTAGATGAAATCCGGAAGGTTTCTTCCAGATCAGCGTTTTTCAACGTAATCGAAATCATGCCCCCAAAGCCCCGCATCTGTTTTTTAGCCACCGCATGGTTAGGATGATCTTCGAAACCCGGCCAATAGATTTTATCAACCTTTGGATGTGTTTTTAGATAATGTGCAATACGCTCCCCGTTTTCGCAATGTGCCCTCATCCGCAGATGAAGCGTTTTAATGCCCCTTAAAACCAAAAAGGCATCTTGCGGACCTGGTGTTGCACCGCAGGCATTGTAAATAAACCACAGCTCTTTATACAATTGCTCATTATTGGTTACCAGAGCCCCCATTACCACATCTGAGTGGCCACCGATATATTTGGTTACCGAATGCATCACAATGTCGGCACCGAGATCGATAGGGTTTTGCAGGTATGGCGATGCAAAGGTATTGTCGATTGTTAATATAAGGTTTTTCTCCTTGGTAATTTTTGCTACCCCTTCAATATCAATAATCTGCATGGTTGGATTGGTTGGTGTTTCTATCCAAACCAGCTTTGTTTTATCATTAATATAAGGCAACATGTTTTCTGGCCTGGAAAGATCCAGAAAATGGAATTTGATGCCATATTTGCTATATATTTTAGTGAAAATACGGTATGAGCCACCATAAAGATCATTTCCGGTAATCACTTCATCCCCTGGTTGCAATAATTTCAATACCGCATCAGTAGCGCCCATCCCGCTGGAAAAGGCTAAGCCATATTTGGCATTCTCTAATGCAGCCAAACAATCTTCCAAAGCCTTACGGGTAGGGTTTGTTCCTCTTGAATACTCGTAGCCCTTGTTATCTCCGGGAGATTTTTGCCAATAGGTGGAGGTTTGATATATGGGTGTCATTACGGCACCAGTAGTCGGATCAGGCTCTTGCCCGGCATGTATGGCTTTAGTTGCGAATTTCATTTTTTTTAGTTTTGAGATTTGAGATTTGAGACAATAGATGTGAGATATAAGATTTGTTTTCTCTCAAATCTTATATCTCATATCTAAAACCGACCTAATATGCTCTTGCAAACAATACCCTTTGGGTAGACGGCTTTCCTGAATAAATACATACGCCATCTTCCAGTTTATTATCTAATGGAATACAACGTATAGTTGCTTTCGTTTCTTCCTTAATTTTTTGTTCCGTTTCCGGCGTTCCGTCCCAATGTGCCGAAATAAAACCGGCTTTGGTATCCAGCAGTTCCTGGAACTCTTCGTAGCTGTTCGCTTCGGTGATGTGTTCATCGCGATAAGCCAATGCCTTGTTGAACATACTCTGCTGAATATCTTCCAATAATTTGGCTACGTAAATATCCAGGCCTTCCTGCGGTACTGTTTGTTTAACTTTGGTATCTCTGCGGGCAATTTCTACCGTTTTATTTTCGAGGTCACGGCCGCCAATTGCGATGCGCACCGGCACGCCTTTCATTTCGTAATCTGCAAATTTAAAGCCCGGGCGTTGGGTATCACGGTCGTCATATTTAACCGAAATGCCCATACCTTTTAAACGCAAACTTAATTCGTTAACGTATGCTGAGATTTTGGCCAGATCTTCATCATTTTTGTAAATGGGAACAATAACTACCTGTACCGGTGCCAGTTTCGGCGGAATAACCAGGCCTGAATCATCACTGTGTGCCATAATCAATGCCCCCATTAAACGGGTAGAAACGCCCCATGATGTAGCCCATACATGGTCTAATTTTCCATCTTTGCCCGTAAATTTAACATCAAAAGCTTTTGCAAAATTCTGCCCTAAAAAGTGCGAAGTACCCGCCTGCAGCGCTTTACCATCCTGCATCAGTGCTTCAATGCAATAGGTATCCAGCGCACCGGCAAAACGCTCATTCGGCGATTTACGTCCCCTGATTACCGGAACGGCTAACCAGTTTTCTGCAAAATCGGCATAGATATGCAACATACGTTCGGTTTCTTCAATCGCCTCTTCTGCAGTAGCGTGGGCTGTATGTCCTTCCTGCCATAAAAATTCAGCCGTACGCAGAAACAGCCTTGTACGCATCTCCCACCTTACCACATTGGCCCATTGGTTAATGAGTATGGGTAAATCGCGGTATGATTGGATCCACCCCTTATAGGTATTCCAGATAATGGTTTCTGAAGTTGGTCTGACGATTAATTCTTCTTCCAATTTGGCAGTTTCGTCTACAATGATATTGCCATTACCGTCATTTTTAAGCCGGTAATGTGTGACAACAGCACATTCTGTCGCAAATCCCTCTACGTGAGAGGCTTCCTTTGAAAAAAATGACTTTGGGATGAATAATGGAAAATAAGCATTCTGATGCCCGGTATCTTTAAACATCTTATCGAGTATGGCCTGCATTTTTTCCCATATGGCATAGCCATTGGGCTTTATAACCATGCATCCACGCACCGCAGAATGCTCTGCAAGGTCGGCTTTCAATACGATATCATTATACCACTGGGAATAATCTGTTTCTCTACTTGTAATTTCTTTGCTCATCTTATGTATTTGGAACGTAATTTGTACGTTAAAATGTGTAAAATTAATGGCAAATTTATAAATTTATGCCTACAAACGATTAACAACAACCTCAAATATTTTACAGCTGTTTTTCGGCCAAAAAAATAGGCAATAATTCTTTACTTTTGATTTGTTTATTACATAAGTAAACGCACACAACTAAATATAAACACAATGAAACCAATTAAATTTTTACCAATTGTCATGATTGCCACCGCTGGGATGGTGGCCTCATGCTCAACATCCAAATTGGCTCAAACAAAGCCGGTTGATGATGTTTATAATTCTGTAGCGAAAGCCAGAGAGGTGGAAGTTGTTCTTCCTGCTCAAAATCAACAGGCGCAGAATCAAAACAACGGTCAGGAAGAATATGATGAGTATTATGGAACAAGCAATCCATATTACGACATGGATTATGCTTCCAGGATCAACCGTTTTCATAACGGATACAGCTTTCAGGGCTATTATGACCCCTATTTCGATAACTACTATTATGGCAACAGTTATGGCCCTTCCAACTATTTAGGTTTTGGTTTGGGCTGGAACAGCGGTTATGGTTTAGGCGGCTGGGGCTTTGGTGGCGGCTGGGGCTGGGGCAGTATCTGGAACAACCCTTTCTATTATGGCAACTATGGTTACGGCTGGAATAACCCTTGGGCGTGGAACGCCTGGGGACCTTACTCCTATTATGACCGTTTTGGCTGGGGCGGTGGATACTACGGCGGAGGCTGGGGTATCGGCGGCGGATATTATGGCGGCGGTGTATATACCAACAACAATTTCAGACCAAGGCCAGGAAGTAATGACAGAGGTACCCCTAGATATGGCAACGGAAATGGTGGTAACTTAGGCAGGCCAAGCAGAAGTGGTATCGTGAATCAGAACGGAGGCGTATCTTACGCACCAAACAACAATGCCGGCAGGCCTACCAGAAACCAGGGTGGCTATAGTCAAAATGACGGCATGCAAAGCGGCAGACCAACCAGAAACAGTAATTATTCACCTCAACAAGGTTCACAAAGCGGCAGACCTACCAGAAATGAAGGTTATACCCCTCCTGCAAGAACCGAAAGCAGACCAACTTATTCTCCTCCACCATCATCATATGGCGGCGGCGGTGGCGGCTCTACTGGTGGTGGAGGCGGTGGTGGCTCAAGACCATCAAGAGCTGGAAGAGGTTAATTATAAAATCTAAACACACAAATGAAAAAAATAATCCTGGCTTCTCTAGTAGCTACAGTAGCTGCTATGGGAACAACATATGCCCAAAGTTATGCACCTGATGCATTCCGTTTCTCTCAAACCAATTATGGTAGCTCTGCCCGTTTTAAGGGAATGGGCGGCGCGCAAATCGGCGTTGGTGGCGACATCGGTTCTATTAATGCCAATCCTGCCGGATTAGGCTTGTTTACCAAATCGGAATTTAGCATCACACCCGAATTTAATTCAGTTTCTAATAACAGTGCTTATCTTGGAAATAACACGAAAGCCAACAAGAACCAGATAAATCTGAATAATATTGGCGTGGTTTTTTACAGCCCCGCAGCTAAAATGAAAGGAGCTGCTGTAGATAAAGGTTTAGTAAGTACGGTATTTGGCTTAAGCTATACCCGCAACAATGATTTTTTGAATAACATCAATTACAATGGTTTAAATACCAATAGCTCCATCAGGGATTCTTACGTAGATCAGGCCAATAATTCCGGTGTATCAAACAGCATTGCTGGTGATGCCTACAACAGTTTCCTGATTAATAAAAACACCCCTACTTATCCGAACCGATATTCTGCCGAGCCTTATAATAATGCCAGTTTCCAACAGAACTGGAACGAATCGAGGTTAGGTTCGACTTCGGAATTTAACGTGGCCGGTGCACTTAATTTTGGCAATAAGGTATACATTGGCGCTACAGCAAGTTTTGTTAATGTAAGGTACACCAGCGACGCGGCATTTACTGAGTCAGGTATTGTTAATTCTTATAATGATGGCGACGCTGTACCTACCTACAACGGAAATGAAAATTACACCCTTAACCATTTCAGGAATCAGGAAACAAAAGGCGGTGGATTTAACCTGAAATTAGGTGCTATTTTCAGACCGGTTAGCGAATTAAGGATCGGTTTAAATTTCCAGACCCCAACCTGGATGAACATTGAAGATAATACCAGTGAGACTTTGCAAGCTACTACTGCAGGAAATGCGAATACCGGACCAACCAAATCTAACAATCCAACTCAATATTATGCATTCACGTATAACTTACGTACACCACTTAAAGCTTCAGCTGGTATCAGTTATGTTATTGCAGGTACTGCCTTAATATCAGCTGATGTGGATTATGTAGATTATTCTTCTATGCGTTTCTCTGATGCTAACGGATCTGACCGTGCAACCATTAACGATAATAATGCATTTATTAAAGCATCGTATAAAGAAGCTGTGAATTATAGAGTGGGTGCTGAAGTAAAAGTTACCAACGAATTCAGTTTACGTGCAGGTTACGGTGTAAATGGAAATGGCATTAAAGGTGGCGATAATAAATTTTATCAAGCCCAATACTACACGGGTGGATTAGGTTACCGTATAGATAATTATTATTTCGATCTTGCATACCAGAACTATAAAACAAACTTCAACTCAAGCCCTTACTTGTTAGATGATTATAGCGAACCGGTTGCTGATGTTAAAAGCAATAGAAATAATGTATTCCTGACTTTTGGAGTAAGGTTTTAAGTTTAAAAATATTTGTATATAAGCTCTTCAATTAATATTGAAGAGCTTTTTTATGGGTTCACAACTGAAATGAGCATTTCATCGTAAACAGGGCCATCATTCGTAACACCTTGAACCACAATTTTGAATGAACCGGTTAAATCTCCTGTGGTAAAGCACACAGATGTTTTACCTGTACTGCTCAATGTTACTTGTTGGTCCCAATAAATAGTTGTTGCATTTATGGGTTCATCCATATTTGAGACATCGTATTTATAAAACTTTTTTGGCATTTGAATACCCTTTATGATAGAAATATTGGCATCCACCTCCTTTATTTGGCAACCAAAATAGGTAACCAGATTACCATCCTGATCACGATATCTACCGTTAGGTTTTGCTGGTCTGTTCCGAGAATCTCCGGCATGATTAACGCAATTTAAAATATTAGACTCGCATACGTAGTCGCCACACCGGTTCACTATGGGTTGATTGGAAAAAACTCCCGTGTTGAAATTGTCTTTTTTCTTTGCAATAACAACCTCTTTCAAATTTATTCCCGAAGATATCTTTATCGCTGCATCTTGTATCATCCCCGAAACAGGTTTGTCTGGATTTCCGAAAGAAGTCTGTTGCAACTGGTTTTTGATCTGCGCTAGTGGATCATCAATCTTTATCGAAAATATTGCGGGGTTTCGGGCATTCATGCTTAGCCAAACATCACTTTTATCATCGATAATGAGATTTGAAAACGGAATGGTAAACTTTCCGCTGCTATCGGTACTAAAGGAATTGATATTGTTTTTGGCAATGGTATGTAATTCCATTGGTGATTTAATCGTACTTTTTCCTTTTGACACCCAACCTTTAACTTCACTACTTGAGAAAACAATTGAGTCGTTGATTGGTGTCTGTTGCCATTGGTAGCCACGCCATCCCTTTATTAAAAAAACCTTATTTAAATAGGCTTTGTCTTTGATTTTTACAGAAGAAGAATCATAAGGCAATGTAACTAACTCTTTTTCCAGAAATGCATAATCGACAATATTTTTATTATTTACGCTGGAAAAGCGATTGGATTGTGAACATGAAATGGATACAAATCCATTTATACTATCTAATCCTTTTCTATGATAGTCGAGCGTTAGTTTTACGCTATCTCTTTTTTCATAAAAACTTTTATCTGTTGTCAAATTGAGACTAACCAATTGATCATGATGCGCAAAAAAGAGACGCTCAGCCAAGGGCTTAAATCCGGTGTCTAAAATTGTAATTTTGTTTAAGCCGGGTTTCACAGAATCAAGATTAAATCGTAGTTTCTGAATAAGTCCACCGCTAAGCCCGAGCTCACTTTGCAGAGATATTTCATTACCGTTGTGGATTACGGCATAAATCTTTGTGTCGTGATTTGCAAGTAAGCTTATCCTGAGATCACGATCTACTACCGCATCAGCGGCTGTCATTACCAAACCTCGATTAAGAATATTGGGAAGTTCATACTGATTTTGGCCATTTGATGAAATCAATCTAAGGGAATATCTATATCCAACCTTGGGCAAAATGCTAAATATACCTAGTCCGGAAAAATCTGTAGAAAAGCTGTCAATGGCCAGGTCATTTTCAAATAAATAAGCCTTGATCTGCACTGGAGCATTTTTTGAATCCCGAACTTCATACCCTACCCTGCTAGGCAATCCGTTAACAAGATACCCACCCTCGGGGTAAAAGTTAACCTTATATCTGCTAATCTCAGGCGAAGGTAAATCATATTTAATATACCTTTTATCTTTATTCTTTTTGATAGATACAGATAATACATTGTTGGTGCTATCTATCTTTGCAGTTGGATAAGGAATAACTGCCTCGCCTATGTTATTGGTTTTTATGTGACCATGTGATATCACTTTTGACTTTCCGAAAGCGTAACCAATTTCTGCATTTTCAACAAAATGATGGTCACTGGTCAACACTTTAAGCAGCACACTTTCTGCAGATGCATAAATGCCCTTCTTTATTAAACTAAAATGCGGAACCATCATATTTACTGTATTAGATATGATGGATACAGGCTGTATAAACATAGCTTCAATCTTTCCATTAGCCTGAATATTTGTATTAACGACAAAGTTATAGGATCCGCTTAAAAGTGAATCAGGCAAATTAAAGCTCCCAAATGAAAATCCATCCTGTATCAGAAATCTTTCCTGTAATACAACAGTACTGTCTATGCTATTTACTAAAGAAATGTAAAGTGTATGATGGTTATCAAGAGGTAGCACTGATTTTAACAAATAACCCGTAAACCAAACCCGTTCACTATTGGTATAAATGTTTTTATCAAAATGTACAAACAGGCTAGATTGGAGATTACTCAAACCATAACTATTCAAGTTTGTAGCCACACTATCGAGTTGATGATTTTGTGCCTTTGCTGACACATGAAATAACACTGATAAAAAAAGAATTAGCCAAGGTTTTAAAAGCATAATATTAGTATGCTTAAAAATCAGCTTTTTATTTTAATTATTCAAATAAATCCAAATTGGTAAACTTGATTGCTATAATTGGTGAAGATAATTAGCACACAAATATTTAAATTGTTTTGCTTTACTATGCAACATATCACTCTTTCTAAATTTTAACTATTCCATGCTTTACCGCATACAAAGCCAATCCTGTACGGCTTTTGAGCTGTAGTTTTTCACAAAGTGAATTCCTATACCCATCAATGGTACGCGGACTCACAAACATCTCGGCTGCAATTTCATTATAAGTCTTTTCAGTACAGGTGTATTTTAAA